>Ga0182027_10004905_pt1 | contig 20540 bp, 12 predicted proteins | sample 712E1DmetaG_FD_121300 | JGI IMG/M metagenome (GOLD analysis project Ga0182027, IMG submission 121300) | Permafrost microbial communities from Stordalen Mire, Sweden - 712E1D metaG (Illumina Assembly) | ecosystem: Environmental > Terrestrial > Soil > Wetlands > Permafrost | place: Sweden...
ATCACGAATTGGGAGCTGTCCATGTCCCGCTCCCGGGCGCTGCCATAATACATCAGCGGGCAGAACAGCATGTCCTCAAGCAGCGGATCGGAGATCGACTGCCGGACGATCTCCCGCGCCCCGCCTTTGGGAACATCGAACACACGGTCCTGGTGGCCCCGCACCCAGGCCGCAAGCCGGCGGAATCCATCGATCTGCGCGGGAAACGAGTCCGCAACCTCCGTCTCCAGCACGCCAAAGTCGTTCGTAAACCGCAGCGCGTGTTCTCCGTGCGGGCCGAAAAGGACCCGCGACTGCCTTTGCGGACAGAGCGCGAATTCCTCCCGCTCGATCCGGAGCTGGCGCAGGATCTTGCCGAGAGGCGTGCCCCGGACCCCCGGCGGCACAAAGTTCGTCATCGCATGCAATCCAACATCGTATTTCCGGCCGGAAAGGCTGTAGAAGCCGTTGAGCCCGCCGGGGGCGTAGTGTCGCTCGAAAATGCAGACCCGGCGGCCGAAATGCGCAAGGCGGATGCCTGCGGCCAGCCCGGACATCCCGGCGCCGATGATTGCGACATCATAGTGGCTGGCGGAACTCATCGGCGGTGGATTGCCGGCCGCGCTAGCCCGAACATTTCACGAACACATGGAATGTTCGCCCCGGAGGGGCCGACTTTGTCGGGGCTGGCCGCGACTCGGTCGCCCTGCCGCTGGCAGGCGGATTTTTCACTGGAAGCATCGCGGTGTTCATGAAAAATCCGGGCTAGGCGCTGGCAGGGCCGGCCTGGCGCGGACAGCGCCGCGCCCTCCAATTAAGAGGCCCGTCTGCGCGGAGGGCGGCGCGCCGTCGCCGCCAATGACGAAATTCCTGGCCCGGTTGGCGCCGGGCACCTGCCTTTGTTTGCAGCATGGACCGCTGTGAAATGTGCTGCCTAGCCCCTGGCGGCGAGGCCGTTGAACTTCGGCGTCAGGTACTCCGCGCAGCTGTCGAGCGAGGCGAGCTGGATGTAATCCGCCTCGGGGACCTCGATTCCGTGCCGCTTGCGGAGTTCCATGACGATGTCGAGGAAGTCCATCGAATCGAGTTGCAGCTGGTCGCGAAGGCGGACGTCGGGCTTCAGATTGCTCAGATCCTCATCCGGCGCGATGTCGGCGATGATTTCAGTGACCAGCTTCCTGCATTCTTCTTTCGTCATGTGGAGGGATGCGGTGTCAGCCCCGGTAGCGGAGGATGATGAGCACAGAGTTAATTCCGAGCATACCAAACGAGTTGTTCAGAATTGCGTCAACCCGTTTTGCCTTCCGCGGCTGGTTGAGCACCAGACCGGGCAGTTCGCACTGCGGATCGAGTTCGTCGACGTTGATCGTCGGATGCACCGTAAGGTCATTGAATGATGGCAGGTTGCCCGCGAGTTCCAGCGCGCCGGCGGCCCCCATGGCATGGCCGATGAAGCTCTTCGTGTTGTTGATGTTCACGCCCTCACAGCCGGCAAACACCTCGCGGATCGCCTGGCACTCCTGGATGTCGCCCTGCGGTGTGGCCGTCGCGTGCGTGTTCACGATGTCGATGTCGGCGGCCTCCAGACCGGCGTGCGCCAGCGCCCGCCGGATGCACTCGGCCTGCCGCACCGAGTTGGGCAGCACATAGTCGGTGGCGTCGGAGTTGACGCAATACCCGCCCACTTCGCCGTAGATCCTCGCGCCGCGCGCGACGGCGTCCTCCAGGCGTTCCATCGTGTAGATGCAGCCGCCCTCGCTGACCACGATTCCGTTGCGCTTCTTGTCGAACGGCCGGCTGGCCTTCGTCGGATCCGGATGCGACGCAAGGGCGCCCTGGCTCTTGAACGCGGCGAAAATGCCAAAGGTCCCAATGCTCTCGCTGACACCCCCGGCGAACGCCACGTCGACCTCGCCGAGCCGCAGCATTTGCGCGGCGTGGATCAAGCCGAGATTGCCGGCCGCGCAGGCCGCCCCGAGCGTGTACGCCGGACCGGTGACGCCGAGGTTGAGCGAGACCTCCCCCGCCGGATTGTTGGCCACCGTGCGCGGGTTGTGGTGATGCGACCAGAACTTGGTGTCGTGCTTGAAGAGCGAGAGATTGTAGATCTCGTTCTCGGTTTCGACGTTGCCGTGTTCCGTGATTCCAAGATAGATCCCCGCGCGCGACTTGTCGAACGTCTCCCAGTTCAGGCCGCTGTCGGCCAGCGCCTCGCGCGCACAGTGGATGCTGATGCTGCCGGCTCGCGTGCCGATGCGAACGTCCTTCTTCTTCTGGTATTTCAGCGGGTCAAAGTGACAGACCCCCGCCGGCTGCGCGCCCATGTAGCGGACCTCGATCAGTTCAACGCCTGAAACGCCAGTGAGCAGATTCTGCCGGTATTCGGCCAGCGTGTTGCCGTTGGGCGCGGTGAGCCCGAGGCCGGTGATGGCGATGCGCGACTGCTTCATGGTGTGATACGGACGATCCGAGACGCGCCTGGTCGGGCGCGCAAGAGAGTTTTGCCTAGCCATTGCGCGCGGAAAATCAATACAAGTCTCTCCCGATGAATGTACTCGTCGTTGGCGGAGCCGGCTACATCGGCAGTCATTGTGTGCGGCAGCTCGCCGCGGCGGGGCATCGGCCCGTGGTTCTCGACAACCTGGTTTATGGCCACCGCGGCGCGGTCGCGCGTCCGGTCCCGTTCTACGAGCTTGGACTCGGCGACGGGGAGGCCGTGCGCAACATCTTGGAGAAGGAGGAGATCGGGCTCGTGATGCACTTTGCAGCCTTCTGCTACGTGGGCGAATCGGTCACCGATCCACTCAAGTACTACCTTAACAACGTCGGCGCAACGCTGCAGCTTTTCAAGTCCATGCTCGGTGCCGGGGTGAAGCAGTTTGTCTTCTCCTCCACCTGCGCGACCTACGGCGTTCCCGGCCGCCTGCCAATCACCGAGGACCTGCCGCAAGCCCCCATCAACCCGTATGGCCAGACCAAGCTCGACGTTGAGAATGCGCTCAAGGCGCTCGCCCACGCCCATGGGCTGAGCTTCGCGGTCTTTCGCTATTTCAATGCTGCAGGCGCCTCCGAGGACGGAATGATCGGCGAGGACCACGATCCGGAGACGCATCTCATCCCGCTGGCGATCGAGGCGGCCCTTGGCCGCGGCCCTCCCCTGCGGCTTTTCGGCACCGACTACCCCACCCCGGACGGCACCTGCTTGCGCGACTACGTGCACGTGGACGACCTAAGCCGGGCGCATATTGCCGTCTTCGGCCGTCTGGCCACGCCCGGCGCCCATCTGTTCTATAACCTCGGCACGGGGCGTCCATCGTCCAACCGGGAGGTCATTCGCGCCGTGGAGAAGATTTCCGGCAGGAAGGTACCGCTGGTGGAGGCGCCGCGCCGCGCGGGCGATCCGCCCGCGCTGTATGCGGATTCGGGCCTGGCGCAGCGCCAGCTCGGCTGGAAGGTGAAGTTTCCCGACATCGAATCGATTGTCGCAACCGCATGGAACTGGCATTCGACGCATCCCAAGGGCTACGCGGATAGGAACCGGTAGGAGCCTGTCGGACTTCGTCCGCAGGCTCCTGACAAATGGCTTCGCCATTTGTGACGATCTTCCGGAATAGGCAGGAGATTTTGGAGTTTGGCGCGAGCCTTGCGTCAGAGTGGCATGCCCGCCCGTTACGCTTCCGGATCATCGAACCGGGAGTCTTCGCCCAGCGCGCGGCGAAAATCATGACAATGCCGACAACTGCCGGTCCCCGCCAAAATGGCGGAGCCATTTTGTACTAGCAGCGTGGAGGACGAAGTCCGAGACGCTGCTAGAACAGCTCCGCCTGGGCGTAGCGCTGGCGCGCCTCCGCCAGGCTGCTCATCATCTCGAGCTCCCCGAGGAGCCGCAGCAACGCTTCCGAATCCGCCGCCGGCTTCTCCGCCGCCACCGTGGGAAGACCGAGGTTGAGCGTCGTGAGCTTCAGGTTCCGGCGCAGCAGATCGGACAGCGCGAGAACCGATTCCCGGAATCGCTCCGGTTTCAACTCGCGACCATGGGCAATCACCCCCTCGAGACTGCCAAATTCATTCAGCCATTTTGCTGCGGTCTTCGGTCCGACACCCTCGATTCCGGGGATATTGTCCGACGCGTCGCCCACGAGCGCGAGGTAGTCCGGAATCTGCGGCGGCGGTACGCCAAACTTCTCCGCCACACCGGCCGCGTCGAGCCGCCTCCAGCCAAGCCTCGGGTTCGCAGACGGGGGCGGAAGCAAGAGCTTGATGCGGTCCCCGACGATCTGGGCAAAGTCCTTGTCGGAACTCACGATCAGCACCTCATGGCCCTGTGCCGCCAGGTGCACCGCCTGGGATGCCACCAGGTCGTCCGATTCCACCCCGGCCTTCTCCACCCCCACCAGCCCCATCGCCCGCGTCACTGCCTTGATATACGGCAGCTGTTTCACGAGAGCCTCCGGCATTTCCTCGCGGTGAGCCTTGTATTCCGGCAAAAGGGTGAGCCGGTCCTGGGCGCCGCCAAGATCGAAAAAGACCAACGTTGCCGCCGGATTCTCCTGATCCATGAGGCGCCAGAGGGACTTTACCCACCCGTGAACTGCGTTTGTGGGAAAGCCGTCGGTGCGCGAGAGTTCCGGCACCGCGAAGAAGCAGCGATAGGCGACATTAAAGCCGTCGACAAGCAACCATTTGGCCATGCGCGCAGCCAAACGGGAATTGACGCCCTCGTAAACCGCAATCCCCGGCGGAATTCATTTTCGTCGAGGCGTCTCCTGCGCGACGCGTGGCGGCGACGGGGGCGGTTCGCACGCGGCGCCCGCTCCCGCCGCGCGGGTTTTCCTCAAGCCTCCGCCTGGGCTGACAAGGCTGGCGGTCACGAAGATGAGCAGGTTGCGCTTCTGCGAGCTCTCGCCCTTGGACCGGAAGACGCGCCCGAGCAGCGGAATGTCGCCGAGGATCGGCACTTTGTCCTCGACCTTCTTCACCTCCTCGCGCGTGAGGCCCCCCATGACAATCGTGGCGCCGTCCCAGATGGTCACACGCGTGCTCACCTCGCGCACGGAGAAGATCGGCTGGAAGAAACCCGGCGGCACCGTCACCGTGCGGCCGCCCGAGATGGCAATGCTCGGGCCGCCGTATTCCACGAAGCCTTCGAACTCTGTGACCTTGGGATTGAGCTCCAGGCTGATGCTGTAATCATCTTCCTCCACCGTGGGGATCACGCGCAACTCCATCCCGACTTTGCGGGTGGTGAATTCCTTCGGCGTGCCGGCTGTGATCGCCACTCCAGCCGAGCCGCTGCTGCCGTCACCGGCGGTGCGACCGCTTCCCACCTGGCTCTGGATCTCCCCGAACGACTGCGGATAACGCATCTCCTGCGCGACGGTGATCAGCGCTTCGCTGCCGGACAGCACGGTCACGCGCGGGGCGCTCAGGAGATCGGTCCCGCTCTTCTGAGCCAGCGCGCGCACGATGGCGTTGACGTCGAATTCCCCGATCGATCCGGTGATTGTGGCAAAGTTCGCCGCGGCCTGCCCGAGGTTGTTCGCGCCGGGAAGCGTGGGCGGCGCCAGGGTTCCCACCGTCTTGTCGTCGATGATGATCGCGCTGGAGTGCTGGCTGTTTCGAAAGGCGTCGGCCAGGGTCCGGTTCACCGCCGTGCCGTTCACGAGATCGGCAGTGCGATACTGTTCGCGATACTGCACCTGCGGAGAACCGTCGGCGTTGATCAGCGGCAAACCGGTCTGCGGATCAACCGCCGCAACCGGACGGCGGGAAGCGCTCCACTGGACACCCAGTTCATCGAGCGTTCCCTCCTGAACGTCCATGAATTTCGCCTCGATCTCCACCTGCCGGACCTCGTGGTAACGGCGGAGGATTGCGCGGATCCGTTCGAGATTGCGCGGCGTTTCCGTGACGATGATCGCGGACCCGTCATAGGCGAGGTTGCTTCCGGCCACGCCTTCGAAACTCACGCCGGCGCGTTCCAGGAACTGGCGCAAGTTGGAGGTCAGATCCGGCGGCGGCGCCGGGTCCTGGGATTCCGCCGTTTCCGGAGGCCGGTTCCCCCGGACGGCCGGCCTGGCGCCGGTGCCGAGCATCCGGATGACAGTCGCGCGCGGAACCGGGAAGACCTCAGTCGTGAGGACGGAGCGCTCGCCTCCCGGCCTGATCACCACCGCATCCGCCTCGACTTCATATTGGTAGCCGATGGCATCAGTCACGAAATCGAGAACGCGCTTCAACGGCAGGTTTCGGAGCGTGATGGTGACCGGGGGGTTGGCGTTCGCCGGGTCGAGCAGCACCAGGTTCACGCCTTTGGATCCGCGGTCCGCCGCGTCGAATTCCTCCGCGAGCGCACTGAGGGCTGGCACCACCCGGTTCAGTTCGAGATTGGTGAAGTTCACCGCGGGAACAATGATCGACTCGAGCTTCTCCTGCAAAGGCGGCGAAATCGGGCTGTCGGACTGGGCCGGCGCCGGCGTCGGAGCTGCGCGGGGCCTTTGCCATGATTGCACGACATCCTCGAGCAGATGCTCCCGTGATTTCTCGTGATCGGAGCCGTCAGATTGCGCGGCCCCTTGGCCGGATGAAACAACGGCAAAGAGGAGGAAAAGTGGCAAAAGAGCCGCCCGGCCGGCCGGCTGCATGGGATTTGGCGTGTTCATTGTGTGGTGGGCGAAGCGGTCTCTATTCATGTGTGGATGGATTGTGGCTTTGCCGCGGAGTGATGTGTGAGGCATCGGTGATAACGTCAGCGGCCGACGGCGATGTCTGCGGCGTGAGGATCTGGCGATCTGCTCTGTCCCCGCCCGGGGTCAGGCAGGCGACAACCGCCAGGGGCGGTTCCAGTTCGATGCGATCGACGCGATAGCGGACGCCGTTGCAGGTGACCGACTCGCCCTCTTTCAGTTCGCGGCGCAAAGCAGGGGTCTTGCGGCTCGAAAACAATCCCAACGGAGGCCCTCCCGGAGATTGGGCACGGGTGGTGAGCACAACCTCGTTGCCCGTGGTTTCATCTGTCAGCGTGGCGGTGGCCACCGGCTCGCCGGTCGCTGCGCCGCTCCTCTCTCCGACGCCGGAACGGCTCACGAGTATTTGCTTCAGCAAGACTCCGGCCCGGGCCAGACGGTCCCCCGCGCGGCCGATCATCGTCTCGCCCCCGACCGTATCTGCGAAGATCCCGCGCAGGTCATTCCGTCCGCCGGCATATCCGACAAGCTGGAGCCGGAATGCTCCGCGCCGGGCTTGGAGGAATTGAAGATCCAGCGGCCGGTTGTCGGGATCGGCCGGCATTGCTTCATCCGCCGGGATCGCAGCAAGCGCGCGGCTGTGCCGGTCATAGAACACCGACGGCGGCGTGAAAACCTCGTAGAGCCAGTCCCGCCCCCGCCTCTGCGGCGTGGGTTCGCGCCAACAGGAGCAGCCGGCCGGGCGGATCGTCTGTCCTGGTGCGGAGAGGGGTTTCTTGTCTGCGACGGCATGCAGCACCGCCAGTTCGCAATACTCAATCGTGACCGTGAACCGCGACTGCGCGGCATTGACCAACGACGCAACCGGTTCGGATGCGGTGGGCCTCCCGCGGCGGATGTCCCTGGGAGGGTCGGCTGGTTCGGCTTTCACCTCGCTGATCGCCACCAGGTCCCCTCCTGCGAGGAGCTCGTTGAGGAACTGCCGCAATGTCGCCGTGCGTCCGACAAACGTCAGGCGGATCGGTATGGTCTCAATCAGGCCGGGTTCACGGACTGACAAACGAGGATCGATATCAAACGCGCTACCGGCGCCCGCCCCATCTTCCGCGGGCCGCTGCTGCGCCGCAGCGCGGCGATTGGCCGGACCGCGGGGGCGCGTTTGCTGCACGGAAACAAGCTGCGACGGCTTGGCCGCAAACAGGGCCTGCACAACAGAGTTCGTCGCCGTGAACTGCCGCTGCAGCGCCATGATCGACTCTGGCGTTGCCGCTTCCTCCCCGATTGCAGCGAGGCCAAATTGCTCCTCGGGCCTTACATTCACCGCCGCCCGCCGCGCCTGCTCGTGCAACGCCCGGATTAGATCCGCGGCATCCGACGGCGTATCCGGCCCCGACCCGGACGCGCCGGTTGCACTGTCCAGACGCGCGGAGCCGTCCCTCGAGCCGGCCAACTCCCCCCGCAGAACAGCGAGCGCATCTTCCGCCCCGGCGCGTTCTTCGTCGATGCCGGCGGCTCGCGCCGGGGTCGGCGCCGGGTCGAGCGCGGCAAGCCGCTTCCACTCGCGGTTCTTCTGCGCCAGGGCGCGCTCGGCCGCCACCGCAGCACCCCGGCTCTCGACCAACTGCCAGCCCTCCGCAAGCAGCGCCGCCGCGAACAGAGCCATCAGCCCACTGACCGTCAGTCGTTGCGAAACGCGAAGCATGACATTCTCTCCGTTTCCTCCTGTAAGATGGTCTGGGTTCCGTGTTGGTCTCGCGCGTTGGGATGCTTCTGGGCTGGATCAGTTCAACGCGTGCGGCACCAGCCGGAGGGTGATCTCAAAGCGCAGCAGCCCCGGCTGGCTGCCATCGAAATGCTCCCGCTCGACTGCGCAGACCAAAGGGCAACTGCGCAATGCGGCCAGAAGAGCCGTGGCGTTCTGGTCGGATCCTTCGCCGGCGCTCTCCAGCGGTCTTCCGGCGTCAAACACGGCGCCCTCGATTTGAAGCCGGACAGTGTCCGATCCGGCGGCCCGCGTCGCCGGAGCCGGACGCGGCTCCGTTCCAGAATCGCGTGCCAGCAGGCTCCTGTACCGATCCTCAGACGGCAGGATTTGAAGCCGGTCGATCCACGCATCCTGCACCGACGCGAGCAGGGCCTGGAGGTCGCCGAGCAGGGCGATCCAGCCGGACCGGGCCGATGCGAGTTTTCGGAGGGCGCAGATCTGGCGGCCAGCTTCCGCAAGGCGCGCCAGGTTCGATCGATTGCGGGCGTCAGTCTGGCGGAAAACGGAGATCCCGGCATCCACTTCGGCAATCCGGCGCCGCACCTCGGACGCCTTCGTCTGCCAACGCCAGACCCGTTGCTGGCCGCCGATGATGCCAAGCAGTGCGGCTCCGGCCAGCCATGGCCAGCGACGGCGGATTGACAGCCCGTGCCGATATCGCCGGGGCAACAGATTTCCCTCTGTTCGCGAACCTGTCGCGGCCCAGGCGGCGAGGCCGATCAAGTCCGCGGGCGGGCCATCCTCTGGTCGGCCATCGGGATCGGCGGAAGCTCGGCCGGACTCGTTACGCTTCCGCAAATCCCAACGCTCGACCTGCAGCTGGAGTCTCTCCGCCAATGCCCCGGGCAACCCCCGGAGCAGGGCCCCGCCGCCAGTCAGAAAGAGAGCCTTGGGACGGAACGGATCGGACCCGGCCAACGCCAGCGGCGGCGAACCCTGGATCTCGGCGCACAGTCGCCGGACGAATTGATCGAGCGCGATCTGGCTGGCCTTGCACGCGCGCTGCCCGTCCCCCGGCTCCGCCCCGCCGCCAAGACCACGGAGTTTGAGCCTCTCAGCCGACGGAGAATCCAGATCCAGCTCCTCGCCGAGCTTTTGGGTGACCAGGTTGCCTCCGATGGCAATGGTGCGCGCAAAAAAACGACCTGGCCCGCAGAAAACCAGGTGGGAAGATCGCGCCCCCACAGAAAGAACCAGTGAATCACCTGGCGTCGGCGGACGGCTGCGAATCGCGCTGCGTAGAACAAGCAACGCGGGAAGCACGGCATACGGATAAAGGCCGCTCCTCCGGAGCTCCGACCCGAGTTGCTCGATGACCCGCCTTTTCGCAGCTGCGAGAATCAACTCCCGGCCATCCTCGGCATTGCTGACTGGCGCATCGCTCCAGACCATCTCTTCCGCGGCAGGCATCCCCTGGCGTCGCTCGAACTCGACGATCTTCCGGCTCTGTCGGTCGGTGACGCGCGGGACGTGGAGCAGGCGGTTGAAGGTGAGATGCCCTGGCAGTCCGAGCACGCATTCGCCGCGCAGGCGCCCGGCACGCTGCAGTTCCTGAAGTGCGGCGCCCACGGCGGAAACCCAGTCCGCTTCATTGAGATCGCTTGCCGGCAGCAGCCTGGAATCGAAGTGTTCGAGAGCCAGCCGGCCGGGATGACCCGAGAAACGACCGCACGCAACGTGACTTGCGCCGCAGTCCACGGCCAGGATACGGGCGACATGCATAGGGGAACGTTCTGCTATTAGGAATTTCTCCACAACTGCAAGTAGATTTCTTCACCCGCGAGAATAACGTTGCCCGGAGCCCTCGCCGTGACACGCTCCAACGACCGGCGCGCAACCGGCGCGCCAGGCTCATTTAACTGCGAAACATGCTGCAATCAGATCAAGTCTTCAGGCGGCGGCCTTTCCCGTGCTGCCCGGTTTTCCTCCCATCGATCGTCTTGTCCGCGCAGCGGACATTTGGCGGGGCGCCGGCTCCAGCCTCTGGCAGCCTTCAGCCTCCAGATCGGATCAAGACTCAACCCTAGTCTGAAGTGGCGCGCCGCCAGCATGTCATCGGCCCTTCCGTACAAGATCAGCGTCCTCGTCTTCCTCGAGAACCGGGCGGGCGAGCACCTTCTCATCCTGCGCCAAAAGGCGCCCAATTTCGGGCATTGGAGTCCGATCGGCGGCAAACTGGAGATGGCCACGGGTGAATCGCCGTTTGAGTGCGCCGCACGGGAGACGTACGAGGAGACGGGGCTGCGCATCGGGACCGACGACCTGCATCTCTTCGCGATGATCGCGGAGAAGGCCTACGAGGGCCAGTCGCACTGGCTTATGTTCCTCTTCCGCTGCCGCCGCAAACTGGACGCGCTGCCGCCCGACATTTCCGAGGGGCATTTCGCCTTCTACAGTCGCGCCGACATCGATCGCCTGCCGATCCCCGAGACGGATCGCGCCGCCCTCTGGCCGGTCTACGACCGCCACCGCGACCGGTTTGTCGCGTTGCGCGCCGATTGCGCCCCGGGCCGGCCGGTGCAGGTGGCCGTCGAACAGGTGACTCCCGCGCCGAATCCGGTCGCCAAGCCGGCCAAGGTGAAAGGTACGGCATGACCCCGTCTGATCGCCATGACCCCGTCTGATCGCCAAGTCAAGCAGTCGACGCGAGCGCCAGGCATTGTTCGCGCGCGGCGACAAAGCATTTCGCCAGTTCATCAGGGGCGGCATTGATCACCGGGGAAAGACGGCGCGTGGCCGCCAGCGCTCCTCTGAGGCGCTGCCGCCCGTACCGGCTATGGCCTTGGAGCAGGTACCTGAAGCACTTGTAGAACGAATAGGGCCTGATGTTGCGCCGCGCCTCAGAGCCCGGGGCAGACCACTTGCACACCACATATGCCCTGTTTAGTATGTGCATCATTCCCCACTCAAAGCCGTTGGTGCGTTTCTCGGGCGACCGGTAATGGAACATTTGTGCCCGTCTCGCCGTCACGATCAGGCGTTCATTCATAACCCACAGGGATGCGTCGCGATCCTCGAACAGGGAATAGCGACCCAAGAACTCGTCGAAACGAAAGCCGCTTAATGCCTGAGCGCGGAATGAAATGCTGCAGCCCGTCATGGGCCCGGATACCTCCGCATCCTCCCTTGCCAGCCAGTTTGGCGTCCTTTTTCCGGCTGATTTCTGGCGGCCCTCTAGAAATATGGGATCCTTGAGAAAATTGAAGGGAGCGAGCCCGCTTAATGGTTGGAGGCGTCGACTGACGCGATCGCGAAGTTCGATGGTGTAAGGCAGAGTGGGTTGGGACAAAACGGCTGGAGGAGAGTTCACTTGTCGACCAGCGACGGCGCCGACCAGTTGATCCGTGTCTTTCTCATATATGCTCATGATCGATTCGGCATAGGCCGGATACCATAGTGAGTCATCGTCAGGATACAGCAGGACTTCGGAGGTTGCATGATCGAGGCCAATATTCCGCTGCAGGCTAGTTCCAGGCGATGATTGGAGGAACTTTAATGGGACGTTTGCGTTGGATTGGGAAAATATTCCGGAGATGGTTCGAGCGACTTCCGGATGATTATCGCTTGAGTCGACAACAATGAATTGCCGCGGAAGACGGCTTTGACCGAGCATCAATGGCAATGAAAGTTGGAGCGCTGACACGCGGTTGCGGGTCACTAGGAGGACGTCGTAATTCATGGGGGAACTCCAATAACTTCCTCGCGTCAGGCGCGGAATCAGCAAGGTTCCACGAGGGTGATCTGAGTGTCGGGCTGCAGGCGGAGGGTGGCCGGTCTCCCGAGGGCAGGGCACTACGATCTGACAGGGGAGAGATATGCCTGACCTTAGCTAGGGCTTGCCCGTTCGACAAGCTCAGGATCCCGAGGATCCCGAGACACCTGAGCCGGGTCCGATCCGGAGTGATAGGTAACACTTAATCCGGAGTGATGGGTTACACCGGTCAAGGCAAAGGGGCAAAGCCGAAGGGGTCATGTCTTAATGCTTGACATATCCTCCGGTCACGAACGGTGGTGGGATGGCGCGCAAATTCCGGTTGGGATACCCTGGGGCGTGTTATCCTATGATCAACCGCGGCAATTATCGGCGGAATGTGTTTGCGCCGCAGGGGGGCCGATCCGAGAGGGTCAAACTTGGCACATTGCACACGCCCTCTCCGTAGGTTCAGTCGGGAAATGCGGGGAATTACACCGTTGTGGTCTCAAATTCGATTGGCAGCGTGACCAGCGACGCCGCAACGCTGACGGTCAATCCCACTGGTGGTGGCGAGGGGGACCGTCCGGGGGTGGCGGAGGCGGCGGTGGCGCCCCCAGCACTTGGTTCTGCGATGTGCTTTCCCTGATCGCCGTGGTTCGGATGCTTCAACGACGGACGATGGGTGAAGGGCCTGCGAGTTCCGGGTCCGTGTGACTTCCAGAGCGGTGTGACCTGCATTAGATCGGAATGGGTCTTTTTCTCCGTTGCGCCGATCACGCTGTCGGGTCCGGGCACCTGAATACGGATCACCTGCTGCGTCTGCGGCCGAAAGAAACGAGTTGTCCATTTTGAGAACATGGGCCTCGCGGCGTGGGCGCAATGCCAACCATTCCTGTTTCCAGCATGCGGAGTCCATTTTGCGGAAGGGCAGCGTTGCGGTGGTTTCCGCGTAACTGCGCCGGACGCCCCGGCGTCTCCGTAGACGAGTGAAGATTGAACAGAATGTTCAGCATTCGGTCCGCGCGCCCAGGCGGAGCCGCTCATGATGTGTCTGGGTTCGAGGCTTGCGAAGGCGGCGTCAAATGACGTTGCGGAATCGGTTCACCGCGGCGGCCCACTCTGAACGGGGTCCATGCAGTCCTCACGGCAAAACGCGTTTTGCTTCGGGCCGGCGCTCGCTGTGCCGAGCCGGAGCCTGCTTGGCGGAGGCTGGTCGCCGGACCGAGATTCAATCGAGGAACGGTCCGCCGGTCCGCCGTCGCCATGCCTAGGGAGGACAGCCCGAGCGGCGACCCTAAACAGACCGCATCGTTCCGGCTGAAATTCACGCTTCCGTTTGCCTCGAAACCCCGGCATCTCATATCTTCTTCCCATGACCGACCATTCCCAGAATTCCCCCGCCTCCCCCCGAGTCATGGCAGGCCCGACGATCGAGCCTGCCAACCGCTGGCGGCCCTGGCAAAAGTGGCTGCTCTGGCTGCTGATTGCCGCCGCAGTGCTTCTGGTCGGCTATGCGGCCGTTTTGCGGCCCCTGTTCTTTTCCGCCGGCCCGGCCCGCGCCCGTGCGGGTCTTGGGGCAGTACCGGTGACCGCGGAACCGGCGCGAAAAGCCGATCTGAATGTCAGGATCGTCGCCCTCGGCACCGTCACGCCGGTCAACACCGTCACGGTTCACAGCCGCGTGGATGGCGAGTTGCAGAAGATCTTCTTTACGGAGGGCACGAACGTGGAGACGGGGTCTCCCCTTGCGGATCTCGATCCGCGCCCCTTCGAGGTGCAGAAGGCGCAGGTCGAGGCGCAGCTTGCGAAGGACAACACCTTGCTCGAGAACGCCCGCCTGGACCTCGAGCGTTTCAACACATTGCTCTCACAGGACTCGATCGCCGGCCAGCAGGTGGATACTCAGAAGGCGCTGGTGCGCCAGTACGAGGCGGCGATCAAGGTGGACCAGGCCCAGATCGCAAGCGCGGCGTTGCAGCTCACGTACTCCCATATCACTTCGCCCATCACCGGAAGGATCGGCCTGCGCTCGGTGGATCAGGGCAACATTGTGCATGCCGGCGACCCCAGTGGCATCGCGGTGATCACCCAGCTGCATCCCATCACCGTGCTCTTCGCCATCCCGCAGGAAGCCGTGCCCAGGGTCATGATCCGTTTCAAGACAGGCGAACCGATGACCGTCGAGGCCTTTGATCGCGACGGACGGACGCTCCTCGCGACCGGGAAGCTCGTGACCGTGGACAATCAGGTTGATCCAACGACGGGCACCGTGAAGCTGCGCGCCGAGTTTCCCAACACCGACGAGACGCTGTTTCCCAATCAGTTTGTGAACGTGCAGCTGATCGCGGATCAGATCCATGGCGCCACTGTCGTGTCCAGCGCCGCCATCCAGCGCAGCACAACGGCCACCTATGTTTATCTTGTGGCGGATCAAAAGACGGTCTCGGTCCGCCCTGTGGAAACCGGTCCGTCCGAGCGGGGCGTGATTGCCGTTTCCAAGGGTCTGGCGCCGGGCGATCTCGTCGTTGTTGACGGGGTCGACAAGTTGCGCGACGGCTCCGCCGTCGAACTCGTCAGCCGGACCGCCGACGCTGCCAGGGCCCCGGGAGCGGCGCCGGACAAGACTCCCGGCAAGCGCGGACCCGCGGGCGCCCAGCCGTCGAAGAACTGAGCTGAAATCATGCATACGGGGCGCGGCTCACTGATGATGTACAGGACCACCAAATGGTGTGCAGGGCCGGCGCCGTTTCGACGGGTTCGACAAGCTCCCGTTCGACAAGCTCAGGGTCTGCGACACCGCCAGCAGGCTCAAGGCCCCGAGCGCGCTTGCGGTGAGCTTGTCGAACCCGTCGAGGGGCTTGCCGCCAGGCCACGGCCATTTGGAAAACGGCCGGCCGATCCTCCTCTGCCAAGGCTACGGAGGACAGGCAAGCGGCGGCCCTACATTCAACTCATGGGTCCGGCTGAGCAACCCGGCCGCCTATTCACGTGAATCCCTCAAGGCCGTTCATTCTCCGTCCGGTCGCAACCTCGCTGCTCATGGTCGCCATCCTGCTGGCGGGCGCGTTCGCCTACCGGATGCTGAGCATTTCGGCGCTGCCGCAGGTCGACTACCCGACCATCCAGGTCGTCACGCTGTATCCCGGCGCCAGTCCGGAGGTGATGACCTCGTCGATCACCGCCCCGCTCGAGCGCCAGTTCGGCCAGATGCCGGGCCTCAGCCGCATGTCGTCGACCAGCTCGGGAGGCGCTTCGATGATCACGCTGACCTTTTCACTCGACCTCACGCTCGATGTGGCGGAGCAGGAAGTGCAGGCGGCGATCAACGCGGCCACCAATCTCCTGCCGACCGACCTCCCGACCCCGCCGATCTACAACAAGGTCAACCCGGCGGATGCGCCGATCATCACCCTGGGCATCACCTCCTCGACGATTCCGCTGCCCAAGGTTGAAGACCTGGTCGACACCCGGCTCGCGCAGAAGCTTTCGCAGATTCCCGGCGTCGGACTGGTCAGCATCAGCGGCGGCCAGCGCCCCGCGGTGCGCGTGCAGGCGGATCCCCGCGCCCTCGCCGCATGCGGCCTGACCCTGGATGACGTCCGGACCGCCATCGGCAACGCCAATGTCAACCAGGCCAAGGGCAGTTTCGACGGACCCACGCGCGCCTCCACAATCGACGCCAACGATGAGCTCAAATCGGTTGAGGACTACGAGAAACTCATCATCGCCTACCGCAACGGAGCCCCGATTCGGGTGAGCGATGTGGCAAACGTGGTGAACAGCGCGGAAAACGTGCAGCTGGCGGCATGGGCAAACGATCGCGCCGCCATCATCCTGAACGTCCAGCGCCAGCCCGGGGCCAATGTCATCGATGTGGTCGACCGGATCAAACTGCTGCTGCCGCAGCTGCAGACCGGCCTGCCTGCCTCGATTGACGTGATCCCGCTGACCGACCGGACTGTCACGATCCGCGCCTCGGTTGACGACGTGCAGATCGAGTTGATGATCTCGATCGCCCTGGTCGTCATGGTCGTGTTCCTGTTTCTGCGCAACATCCCGGCGACGATCATACCCGGCGTGGCGGTCCCGCTTTCGCTCGTGGGCACCTTTGGCGTGATGTACCTGGCGGGATTCAGCATCAACAACCTCACGCTCATGGCGCTGACGATCGCCACCGGCTTCGTCGTCGACGACGCCATCGTGATGATCGAGAACATCGCCCGGTATATCGAAGAGGGCGAAACGCCGCTCGAAGCCGCGCTGAAAGGCGCCGAGCAGATCGGCTTTACGATCATCTCGCTGACCGTGTCCCTGATCGCAGTGCTGATTCCCCTGCTCTTCATGGGGGACGTGGTCGGGCGCCTTTTCCGCGAATTCGCCATCACGCTCGCCGTCTCGATCCTCATCTCGGCCGTGGTTTCGCTCACGCTCACGCCGATGATGTGCGCCAAGCTCCTGCACCACACGCCCGAGGAGAAGCAGGGGCGTTTCTATCGGGCCAGCGGTCATTTCATCGAGGATGTGATCGCCCGCTACGGCACCCTCCTCCGATGGGTGCTCGGGCACCAGGCGCTCACCCTGGCCGTCGCCATCGGCACGCTGATGCTCACGATCGTACTCTACCTTGTCATTCCGAAGGGGTTCTTTCCGGTGCAGGACACGGGGGCGATCCAGGGCGTTTCCGAGGCGGCGCAAACCGTTTCGTTCACCGCCATGGCGGAGCGCCAGCAGGCCCTGGGCCGCGTGATCCTCGCCGATCCCGCAGTCGCCAGCCTGTCTTCCTACATCGGGGTGGACGGAACCAACTCCACGCTCAACAGCGGGCGGTTCCTGATCAATCTCAAGCCCCAGCACGACCGCAAGGAGAAGGCCATCGAGATCATCCGCCGGCTCCAGCCCAAGCTCGCCGCCGTGGCCGGCATCACGCTCTACCTTCAGCCCGTCCAGGATCTCTCCATCGAGAGCTCGGTCAGCCGCACGCAATACCAGTTCAGCGTCGAGTCCGCCAGTCCCGACGACCTGAATCTCTGGGTCGGACGCCTCGTCGACCGGCTGCGCGAAATTCCCGCGCTGGCTGACGTCGCGAGCGACCTGCAAAACGATGGATTGCAGGCATACCTGGACATCGACCGCGACTCGGCCGCGCGCATGGGCGTCACCGTCGCAGCCATCGACAACGCGCTCTACAACGCCTTTGGGCAGCGCCTCGTCTCGACCATCTTCACCCAGACCAACCAGTATCGCGTGGTGCTGGAGGCGCCCCCCGGGCTGCAGCGCAACCTGACGGCGCTCGACAACATCTACGTGACATCGAGCACCGGTGCGCAGGTGCGGCTCACGGCGATGGCCACCGTCAGCGAGCGCCGCGCCGCGCTGTCAATCAACCATGCCGCCCAGTTCCCCGCCGCGACCATTTCATTCAACCTCGCCCCGGGCTACTCGCTCGGCGACGCGGTGAAGGCCATCGAGAACGCCAAGCAGGACCTTGGGCTGCCGGCGAGCGTACTGACGAGCTTCCAGGGGGCGGCGCTGGCGTTCAGCGCTTCCCTCAGCAACACGCTGTTCCTGATCCTCGCGGCGGTGGTCACGATGTACATCGTCCTGGGCGTTCTCTACGAGAGCTACATCCACCCGATCACGATTCTCTCCACGCTGCCGTCAGCGGGCGTGGGCGCGCTGCTTGCCCTGCAGCTTGCGGGCACCGACCTCGGCATGATCGCCATCATCGGCATCATCCTGCTCATCGGGATCGTGAAGAAGAACGCGATCATGATGATCGATTTTGCCCTGGATGCGGAGCGTCACGAGGGCAAGACCGCCGAGGAGGCGATCTACCAGGCGTGCCTGCTCCGTTTCCGGCCCATTTTAATGACCACTCTGGCCGCCTTGCTGGGCGCGCTGCCGCTCATGCTGGGCACGGGCGTGGGCTCCGAACTGCGGCATCCGCTGGGCATCACCATGGTGGGCGGCCTGATCTTCAGCCAGGTGCTCACGCTGTTCACCACGCCCGTCATCTACCTGGTCTTTGACCGCCTGGCGAAACGTTTCCGCCGAAACAAACCGGTCCCGGCCCTGGCGACAGCATGAGCCCCTCCGCAATCTTCATCCGGCGGCCCGTCGCCACGACGCTGCTCACACTCGGAATCGCGCTGGCGGGCATCCTGGCGTTGCGGCTTCTCCCGGTCTCGCCGCTTCCGCAGGTCGACAATCCCACGATCTCGGTTCAGGTCGGCCTGCCGGGAGCCAGCCCGGAAACCATGGCTGCAACCGTCGCCACGCCGCTGGAGCGCGCGCTTGGGCGCATCGCCGGAGTGACGGAGATGACCTCCTCCAGCTCGCTTGGATCCACCAATATCACCCTGCAATTTGACCTGAGCCGCAACATCGACGGCGCCGCCCGCGACGTACAGGCGGCCATCAATGCCGCCCGCAGCCTTCTCCCCACCGGCCTTCCGAGCAATCCCACCTACCGCAAGGTCAACCCGGCGGACGCTCCGGTGATGATCCTGTCCATGACCTCGGACACGCTCGACCAGGGGCAGATGTACGACGCCGCCTCGACCATCCTGGCCCAGGCGCTCGCGCAAGTCGACGGCGTCGGGCAGGTGATGGTCGGAGGCAGTTCCCTGCCGGCGGTGCGGGTCGAATTGAATCCGACTGCTCTCAATCGCTATGGCATCGCCTCGTCAGCCGTGCGCGCGGCGATCGCGACGACCAACGCAAACCGTCCGAAGGGCATCCTCGATGGTGACACCCGCCACTGGCAGATCGCCGCCAACGACCAGGCGAAAAAGGCGGCGGACTACCGGCCGATCATCGTCGCCTACCGCAATGGTGCGGCGGTGCGTCTGACTGATATCGCCACCGTGACCGATTCGGTGCAGGATCTGCGCAACGCGGGGCTGGCGGACGGACGGCCCGCAATCCTGCTCCTGATACGTCGGCAACCGGGCGCCAACGTGATCGAGACCGTCAATCGGGTTAAGGCGATCCTGCCCATGCTTCAGGCATCGATCCCGAGTTCGATCAACCTCCAGGTCGCATCCGACAGCACGACCACGATCCGCGCCTCCTTGCGCGAGGTGGAGCGCACGCTCCTCATTTCCATCTCCCTCGTGATCCTGGTGGTCTTCCTTTTCCTGCGCCGGTGGCGGGCGGCGACGATTCCCGCAGTCGCCGTGCCCGTCTCGCTCATCGGCACCTTTGCCGTCATGTATCTCGCCGGATTCAGCCTGGACAACCTCTCGCTCATGGCCCTCACCATCGCCACGGGCTTTGTCGTGGACGACGCCGTGGTGGTCCTCGAGAACGTGTCCCGGCACATCGAACAGGGGCTCGCTCCGTTTGAAGCCGCATTGCTGGGGGCCCGGGAGGTCGGCTTTACCGTCGTTTCGATGAGCTTTTCCCTTGTCGCCGTCTTTGTGCCCATCCTGCTCATGGGCGGAATCCTAGGCCGCCTTTTCCGCGAATTTGCGGTCACGCTGTCGGCGGCGATCCTGGTGTCGCTCGTGGTCTCGCTGACGACCACGCCAATGATGTGCGCCCGCGTTCTCCGGCCGGAAAGCGAGGAGAAACCCGGACGTTTGTCCCGCGTTATCGAGCGGATGTTCGCGCGGCTGTTGCAGGGATACGATCGGACGCTCCAGTGGGCGCTGATACATCGGCTAATAACGCTCGGAGCGCTGTTCTGCACCGTGGTGCTGAGCGTCACCCTTTACTTCATCGTGCCAGGCGGTTTCATGCCCCAGCAGGATACCGGCCGCATCATGGGAAACCTCGTTGCCGACCAGAGCATCTCGTTCCAGGCGATGCGGCAGAAATTGGTAGCTTTTGTCGCCATCGTGAAGGCCGATCCGGCTGTTGACCACGTGGTGGCGTTCACCGGCGGCGGCCAGCGCAACAGTGCCTTCTTCTTCGTCATCCTGAAGCCGATCGCGCAGCGAAAGATCGCCGCCGACATGGTCATCGCCCGGCTCCGCGGGAAGCTGGCGCACCAGCCGGGCGCAACCCTTTTCCTCCAGGCGGCGCAGGACATCCGGGTCGGCGGCCGGTCCGCGAATGCTCAGTACCAATATACGCTCAGTGCGGACGACATCAACGAACTACGCGCCTGGGAGCCGCGGATCCGCCAGGCATTGAGTCGGATACCCGTGATCGTCGACGTGAGCACCGACCAGCAGGATCTCGGTCTGCAGACCACTCTCGTCGTCGACCGCGATGCCGCCACGCGCCTCGGGGTGAACCTCTTCCAGCTCGACTCCACGCTCAACGACCTTTTCGGCCAGCGGCAGGTTTCGACCATCTACAATCCGCTCAACCAGTATCACGTGGTGATGGAGGTGGCGCCGGCCTATTGGCAGAATCCATCCGAGCTGAACAACACCTATATCGTCTCCAAAAGCGGCGCCGAGGTGCC
>Ga0182027_10004906_pt1 | contig 20537 bp, 18 predicted proteins | sample 712E1DmetaG_FD_121300 | JGI IMG/M metagenome (GOLD analysis project Ga0182027, IMG submission 121300) | Permafrost microbial communities from Stordalen Mire, Sweden - 712E1D metaG (Illumina Assembly) | ecosystem: Environmental > Terrestrial > Soil > Wetlands > Permafrost | place: Sweden...
CGATTTGCACTCGTGGCCATCGCCTTTGGCATCGGCATCGAGACCGCCCAGTTCGTCGGCTCGCTGGTTGAGGGCTTCGCCTATCGGATCACGGATGTCGATGACGCGATCCTCAACGCAACCGGCGCCATTGCCGGTTTCTTCGTCTGGCGCTGGATGGAACGCAAGGGGCTGGTGGATCGGTGGCTGGAACGGATCGCCGGCGCGGATCCCGAGCGGGCCGGGGATCACGCCATCGGGTAGAGTCAGCGGCGTGGCGTCCGATTCGATTCCCAGCCTCGCCGCCGAGGTCGCCGCGTGCCCGCGCTGCCCCCGGCTGGTGGAGTGGCGTGAGGAAGCGGCCGCGAACCCGCCGGCCAGGTTCGCCGGGCAGCGCTACTTGGGCCGGCCACTGCCCGGATTCGGAGATCCCGACGCGCGGGTCCTGGTCGTTGGGCTTGCGCCCGCCGCTCACGGCGGCAACCGTACCGGCCGCCTGTTCACGGGCGATAGATCGGGCGACTTCCTCTTCGCGTCGCTGCATCGGACCGGGTTCGCGAACCAGCCGACCTCGACCTCGATCGACGACGGGCTGCGTCTCGACGGCGCCTACATCTCCGCCGTCGTGCGCTGCGCGCCGCCCGACAACAAGCCACGCCCCGGCGAGCGGGCGAACTGCCTGCCATACCTGGTCCGCGAGATGCGCCTCCTGCCGAGCCTCCGATTGGTCATTGCGCTCGGCGCCTACGCCTGGGACGGAGCGCTGCGAGCCATCGGCAAGCCCGCGGGCACGACCCCGCCGCGGTCCGCCTTCGCACACCTCGCCGAGGCTCAGCTCGGTAAGCTCACGCTCCTCGGCTCGTACCACCCAAGCCAGCAGAACACCTTCACCGGCCGCCTCACACCGCCTATGCTCGACGCCGTGATGGTTCGCGCGCGCGAGTTGGCCGGCCTGGACTGACGCCAGGGCCCGACCTTGGATGGAGGCACCGCGCTCGCGGAGCCGCCCGCCTCGCGCCCAACTTGTCAGACTTGCCCCAGGTGGAAGTTAGGCTCGACGCGAGGGTCGCAGACGGCCGCCACCGCGGCGGTGGGATCGACTTCGAACGGAGTTCCCTCGTGGCGGGAGCGAGCCGGCGCTGGTCGACAGGCTGGCAAGGCGCAACTTCCCGCCCAACTTTCGCTCCAGGCAAGTTGGACAGGAAAGCGACCCGAACGAGCCGGCTCTGCCACGTGGCCAGCTAGAAGTACGACTCCGCCGGCCACTCGCGCAAGCCTATGATGCTTGAGGCATGAGCGAAGCCAGACTGCTCCTCGTCGACGACGACCAGATCCACCTCGACGCCCTAGCCGAACGCCTGAGCGGCGACGGATTCGAGGTGGCCCGGGCAGCGAGCGGCTCCGAGGCCCTCGAGCGCCTGGACGAGGCGTGGCCGGACCTGGTGCTCCTGGACCTGATGATGCCCGAGATGGACGGCCAGGCCCTGGCCGGGCGGATCAAGAACCGGGCCGACATCCCCATCCTCGTCCTATCGGCGGTCGCGGCCGCGGACAGCAAAGCGGACCTGATCGCCCACTTCGCGGAGGACTACGTCACCAAGCCCTACGACTACGCTGAGCTGGTCGCGCGGATACGCCGCGTGCTCCGCCGCCTCCAGGACCAGATCCCGGTCGAGGAGATGGCCCTGGGAGACCTGACGCTGGTACCTCGCAAGCGTGAGGCGATCGTCCGCGGCCGGCATGTGTCGCTCTCGCCGACCGAATCGCGCTTCCTGGCAACCCTCGCCGCCAGCATGCCAAAGGCCGTCTCCACGGACCAACTGTTGCGCAAGGTGTGGGCCGATTCGGATGCCGCCGATCCCGCATACGTGTGGGTGACCGTCCGCCGGCTCCGCCAGAAGCTCGAATTCGATGCCGACGACCCGCACCACCTGCTGACGGATCCGGTCGGGGGCTACCGGCTGGCGGCATGGGAGCTGCGCCCGGGAGCGGCAGGACGGGAGCCGTAGGGCGGGGCGCAACCCCTCCATCGGGCGGGGGGCGATAGGACGTTACGCGGCAACGCCCCAGCAATTGGTACCTGCGGCGCTCCGGGGCACCAATTCCGCCTTTCCACGCATCGCTGGGCGGACTCAGTTATGGTAGCTGCAAGGAGCAGCCCGTAGTCTCGTATGTCTCGAACCAGGTAGCCCAGTCAGGGGAGCCCAATGCGACTAGCCGGACAACGACGGAGGCGCCACCGCTCACGCGGTCAGGCGCTCGTTGAGTTCACTCTAGTCATCCCGATCTTCCTGGGCGTGGTCGTAGCCATCTGCGAGTTCTCGTTCCTGTTCACATCCTTCATCTCCGTCAGCTACGCGAGTCACGATGCCGCACAGGTTGCGGCGACGTACGGCAACACGGCCGGGGCTGACTGCGCGATCCTCCAGCGCATCAGCAGCGACATCACCGTTCCGGCAGATCCGGCCAAGATCAAGGACGTGGACATCTACTGGGTCAACACGGCGACCGCCGACGCCAGCCCTGTTGGCGGGGCCGAGAGCATCTACACCTGGGACGGCGGGTCCCACAGTTGCACCAAGCCGGACGGCACGGTCATCCAGATACCGTTCCCGATCTCTAGCGTCCAGGCCACCGAAGCCATCAGCGGCGGATACCCTGAAACCACCCGTTGCAATGTCAACTCGGGCATCAACTGCCTGCCGACCAACGGCATATCGCACTCTACCGTTGACACCATCGCCGTGAAGATCCGCTATCAGTACACGTGGATGACACCGTTTCCGGGGGTGATCGCGGGCTTGGGCAGCGGACCTATGCTCACATCCATCAACATCATGCGCCTCGAGCCGGTGCTGTGATGCGACTCAACAGACGCCGCGGCGAACGAGGTCAGTCCCTCGTTGAGTTCACGATGATCATCCCCATCGTCTTGACGATGGCGCTTTCGATCGCCGAGTTCGGCGTCGCATTTGGCACGAACATGACCATGATCGAAGCCACTCGAGAGGGGGCTCGCGTCGGCGCCATCCTCGTCAACGGCGCCGGCAGTTTCGGATGCCCCGGCTACACTGGATCGACCAACGTAGACCCGCAGATCGTGGCCGCGGTCCAGCGAGCAATCGAGTCCCCAGGGAGTGGCATCAAACTCTCCAACGTCGACTGGATAAAGATCTGGCAGTCTGATGCCGATGGGAACCCAGTGCCAACCACGGTCAACAAGTGGACTCCCACCACCCCAAGCGGAGGGCCGCTGGTTTGTGGCGTTCATCTCGACTTCCTCCAGGGCCCGGTCAACTGGGATGCGTCACTGCGCGCCAATGTCCTGCCCGTGCAGGCGATCGGTGTGAGCATTCAATACCGCTACCAGATGTTCACGCCGTTGGCCGCGTTGACCGGGCTGTTGGGCTTGAACACCATAACCATGGTCGACTCGACGGTCATGGACTTCGAGCCATGAGGCACAGCATCATGCCTATCCGCCCACTCCCGCTACTCCGCGCCGGCGTCAACCTGGTTCGAATCCGGGCAGGCGCGGATCCAATTGGCGAGAATGCCAGCGCCCAGGTTGCTCTCAAGCAGGCTGGCCAGATCGTGGTCATATTCGCCTTGATGCTGACGGCGTTGATCGGCCTGGTCGGTATCGCGATCGACACAACCTATGCCTGGCGAGAATCGCTTCGAGTGCAGCGCGCGGCGGACGCCGCCGCCCTGGCCGGCGTGGTGTATATGCCTGGCGCCCAAGATACGGCCTTTTCGACCGCGACCGACACGGCCAAGCAGAACGGCTTCGTGGTCGTCACGAATGTCACGAGCGTCGACCCATCCGGGGCGGACAATCCCCGAGAGCTCGACGTCACCATCAGCACCAAGGTCCCCACGTTCTTCAGCCGCATCTTCGGCATCAACACGTTCACGGTCACCCGCGAGTCGAAGGCGGTCTACGTAACCCCTGTGCCAATGGGCAGCCCGCTCGCCTACTACGGCGTCTACCAGATGTGCACCGTGACCAACTCCTGCTCGGCCGAGCCAACCACGACCGAGACCGGCTCCCCCGCCAACATCGGCGTCTCGATTGCGTCTCAGGGATTCTTCGGCGCGGTCCTCGGGGAGGGGTCCAACAAGGGCAACGGCGACGCCTTCAACCCGTACTACGACAACTCCACAGGCTTGAACTCCCAATACACGGCTGACGGAATCCGATATGAAGTCAAGGCCGTGTCCAGCGGCCAGGTCTACATCTTCGACCCGCTCTTCTGCGCCACCTCCGCGAAGACCTCTGGGACTAACAACGGCCACTCAGGAGCAGGCGACCACTGGATGAGCTTCGGCTCCGACCCGAACAACACGCCCAACGGCGAGAACACCTACTACACCCTGTACGACACTCTCAACCTTCCCCTAGCCCCGACGCTATGGCAGAACGTCGCACACGACTACGAGATCAACCCCGTCCAGGTGGACAAGAGCGCAGCCTACGGCGGCAACAACTACTCGGACGGGAACGAGCCTCCGGGCACTGCCACGGACTGCCAGAACAACCCCCACCACAACAAGTGGGTGCTCCTCGGATCGGTGACGGCCGGCCACACATACTCACTCCAGGTCACAACGACAGACCCGGCGGATCCCGCTGCGAACCGCGATCAGGCCTTTGAGAACATGTTCTCGCTCGCCGTCACAGGTGCGAACAACACGATCCATGGCACCGGATCGATGGTCACCTACGCCAACATCGACGCCGGTTCGCAGGAGTTCTACCTGGCCCAGATCGACAGGACGGCGGGTGCCGGCAAGACCGTCGAGATCGATCTGTTCGACCCGGGTGACACGTCCAACGCCGACTGGCTGCAGGTCGAGATCGACAGCCCGACCGGCTGGCAGATTGCCAACTTCAACTACACCTCCACGAACGGCAAGAGCGGCAATAACGTCAACTGCATCCAGACGAAGGGAGGGTCGGGTACCGCGCCAGGCGGCTGTACGGACTCGATCGGGGGCTATAGCTACAACGACGAATGGGTGTCGATCATGATTCCCCTGCTCACCAGCTACGGGACGCCCAGCCTGCAGAACAGCGGCTGGTGGAAGATCAAGTACACCGTCAATGGCGGCAACGACACCACGACGTGGGAGGTTTCGATCCGGGGCAACCCGGTCCACTTGATATGAGCCGCGACGATCGCGCAACCAAGAGGCCCCCGGCGAACGGGGGCCTCTTCTCATGCAGGCGCAGCGCCGCCGACCGGGCCGCCGCCCGGGCTGGCCGGGGCCGCCGGGCGCTCCTCTGGTAGGATTCATCCATGGAGGGCGTGGTACTGGTTCTCAATCAGAACTATGAGCCGCTGAACGTGTGCAACCTGCCGCGTGCCTTCCGGCTGGTGTTCGGCGCGCGGGCCGAGGTGCTCGAGTACGACCATCAGCTGATCCGGACGCCGCGGGTTGATTACCGCGCGCCAGCCGTGATCCGCCTCCAGCATCAAATCCGCAGGCCTCGGCCTCGCGTCAAGCTGACTCGCCGCGAGATATTCGCCCGCGACTCCTACACCTGCCAGTACTGCGGCCGCCAGACCGGGGACCTCACCCTGGACCACGTTGTACCGAGGCATCGAGGCGGCACCCACTCCTGGGACAACCTGGTCACCGCGTGCAAGAGCTGCAACCACCGAAAGGGCGGCAAGCTGCTCGACGAGGCGAAGCTCCGGCTGGCTCACAGGCCGGTCGAGCCACGCTGCGACGTGTACTCGATCTTCACGCCGTATCTTCGCGACGACCGCAACGAGAGCTGGCGTTCGTACATCTTCCTCGGCCATTGAGCCGGGGCCGGTACTGACTGAGGCGCCCCGGGCGGATTCGATCGGGGCGATGAGACGATGAACCAGGCGAGTCCGGGCCGGAAACCGAGCGTCGAGCCGAGCGTGCGAGTTGGGCCGGGCGGGCCCGTGGGATCTGTGGAGCCGGTCGACATCGGACCGCAGCCGCAAATCCCCACGCCGGTGGCCGATCTGCTGGCCACCCTCTGGCGGGGCGGTCAGGCCGCCTACGTCGTGGGTGGCTGCTTGCGTGACTCGTTGTTGGGCCGCGAGCCCGCCGACTGGGACCTCACGACGGACGCGACTCCGGAGCGAGTCCAGGCCCTGTTCCCGCGCTCCGTATACGAGAACCGGTTCGGGACCGTGGTTGTGCGGCACCGCGGATCTCTGTACGAAATCACGGCTTTTCGGCGGGACGTGTCGTACTCCGACTTCCGCCACCCCGACGCGGTCGAGTTCGGCGACTCGATAGAAGAGGACCTGGCCCGGCGCGACTTCACTGTGAACGCTATGGCATGGGGCGCCAGGCCGGGCGAAGATCCCGCGCTCGTAGACCCGAGCGGCGGTCGCCACGACCTGGGCCGCCGGCTCCTTCGAGCGGTCGGCGACCCGGACAGGCGATTCGGCGAGGACGCGCTGCGAATGGCCCGAGCCGTCCGGCTGGCGGCCACGCTGGAATTCGAGGTCGAGCCCGAGACGTACGCCGCCATTGGTCGCAACGCTGAACTGGCGCGTCATCTCTCCGGCGAGCGTGTGTGTGCCGAGCTGCTCAAGCTGCTTGCCGCTACCCGGCCCTCGATCGGCCTGCGCCTCATGGCCGATTCGGGCCTGCTGGCGGTGATCGCGCCGGAACTCGCCCGGCAACGCGGCATTAGCCAGAACAAGATCGCCGGGGAAGACCTCTGGGATCACACGCTGCGAACCGTCGACGCCGCGCCCAACAGGCAGGTCGTCCGGCTGGCGGCGCTGCTGCACGACGCCGGCAAGCCCGACGCACTGGCCGACGGGCACTTCCACGGCCACGAAACGGTAGGCGCCGCCATGGCCCGGGACTTCCTGGCTCGCCTCCACGCTCCCCGCGCCCTCCAGGAGCGAGTGGCGCATCTCGTGCACCACCACATGTTCTCGTACCAACCGAGCTGGAGCGACGCGGCCGTGCGGCGCTTCATCGGCAAGGTGGGGCCGGGCAGCATCGACGACCTGCTGGCCCTGCGCGCGGCCGACAACGAGGGCAGCGGTCTGGCCGCCGACGCGGGCCACATTGCCGAACTGTCGTCGCGAGTCGGGGCGGAGCTGGCCGCGCACGTCGTGCTCGGCAGGCACCAGCTGGCCATCGACGGCAACGACATCATCGCCGAGCTTGGCTTGCCGCCGGGCCAGCTGCTCGGCCGCCTGCTGGAGGACCTGACCGAGCGCGTCGTGGCGGAGCCGGCGCTGAACGACCGGGCGATCCTGCTCGACTTGGCGCGACAGGCGATATCCGAGCCGCCGTTGGTGGAGATTCACACTCCATGAAGAGCAGACACGAGGCCGCCTGATGTTCGAGCTCTTGCTCCAGGCCGACAGGGCGCTGGCGAAAGGCGCCCTCGACCAGGCCGAGCGAACGTACTGGCAGCTCGTGGAGCTCGACCCGACGAATGCCATGGCGGTCGCCGGTCTGGCTCGCGTCTGGCTGGAGCGGGGCGACGAGAGGTCGGCACGAACTTTCGCCGACCGGGCGTTGAGCATCGACCCGGACAGCGTCGCCGCCCGGCGGATTCTCGAGGAGATCGCGCGCGAAGGGCCACAGCGCCCCGCACAAGAGCAATCGGCATTGCCGCTCCTTGCCGCCGAACGACTCGAGGCGCTGAGCCGGCGCCGCGGCAAGGATGTCGGAGGCGAAGGCGGGGATGTCGTGGCCAAGAAAGCCGGGGCGCGAGGGGGCGCCGCAAGAGGCAAAGCTACGGCAACTCCTGCGCCGCCAATTGCGCCTGCTCAGACGGAAGCGACCGCGAAGAAGGCGGGCCGGGAGCGCCCCGCGGGAGCCGAGCCCGTCGCGCCGAGCGGCCGCGGGGCGGCGACCGGCGAAACGGCGCCACGCAAAGAATCGCGCGGTCGGACAAGACCTGACCAGGCCCCACTGCCAGCGGGGCCGCTGCGAGTGGGAGCGCTGCCGGCCGAGCCGCTTCGTGATCGGCGTCAGGCCGGCCGTCTGGCCGCCGCAGCCGCAGCCGCCGCAGCCGCGGCACGAGAGCCTCTCCGCCCGCGCCACGAGCCGCATCACGCTATGCCGATCGGCAGGCGTCTGTACGTACCGGCACAGCTCAAGTCACCGCCAGGCGACGCGTTCTCCGCCGCCGAGATGGCAGCGGCCGTGGAAGCCATCGACGCCGTGGACGACAACGGCGGTACGGGACTCGGGGATATGCCCGGGGCCGCGCGGAACGGGGCCCGCCAGGCCGACGGCCAGTCCGACCGCATGAGCGCGGTCGACGCCACCGCCGCCGACGACAGCATCGCCCTGCGGATCGCGCTTGTGACCGATGCGGGGGAACTCGAGGCGGCGGAGCAAGAGGCTTCTGCCCGCGAAGCCTCCGAAGACTCGTTCGAGGCTGCCGAGGCGATGGCGGGAGCGGCCAATTTCCTGCCGGTCGAGCCGGGTCCGGATCGGACAGTCGAACCCTCGTCGGGCACCGTCGTCCAGTCGCGCGATACCCATTCGGTCGAGCCGGCGGATGCGGACGCCGTCGAGGCCGCCGCCCGCGCCGAAGCGATCGGGAATCATGAGCCAGCGCCCCTGCGCAAGCAGTTCGAGCCAACGGTCGGAGGGGGGCCTTCTGAGGAAGAGGCCGAGGCGGAGGCACTTCGGGAGGCCATCGCGATCGTGCTGCAGGGCGACGGCAATATCGCGGAAGCCGAACCCTCACCATCCGACGCCGAGCCCGCCCAGCCCGTCGAATGCGCCCAGCCCGTAGAATCCGCTGGGAACTCCGAGGCTGCCTCGCCGCCGGAGCGCCCCGAGTCATCCGAACCGCCCGAGTCCGAATCCGGTCCCGAGCCATCCACCCGAAAGCATGGGCTATTCCACCGCATAAGGGGCAGCTGAATGCGCATTCTCGTGACCGGCGGCGCCGGATATATCGGATCCGTGTCGGTCGAGAGGTTCCTCGACGCCGGCCACGAAGTCACCGTCCTGGATGACCTGTCGACGGGGCATCGAGCCGCGGTAACGGCCGGGGCGACCCTCGAAGTCGGCAGCTACAGCGACATCGCGGCTATGACCTCGCTGCTCCAGAAGCGCCAGATCGACGCGGTCCTGCACTGCGCCGCCCGGTCCCTGGTTGGGGAATCCATGACCGAGCCGGCCAAGTACTTCGGCCAGAACGTTGCCGGTGGCATCGCCCTGCTCGACGCCATGCGGGCAGCGGGCACCAAACGGATCGTCTTCAGTTCCACCGCGGCCACGTACGGCATGCCCGAGAGGACGCCGATCGTCGAGTCGGACCCGATCAGGCCCATCAGCGCCTACGGCGAGTCGAAGCGCTGTGTCGAGGCTGCTATCTCCTGGTATGGCTACGGGTACGGTTTGCGGAGCGTGATCCTGCGCTACTTCAACGCCGCCGGCGCCAGCAAGCGCAACGGCGAGCAGCATGCGCCCGAGACCCATCTGATCCCCGCGGTGCTGGCCGCAGCCGAGGAGGGGCGCGAGGTGACCCTCTTTGGCGAGGACTACCCCACTCCGGACGGAACCTGCGTCCGCGACTACATCCATGTCGAGGATCTGGCCGCGGCCCATCTCGCCGCGCTGCTGGCCACGGATCCGGCCGATACGCGAACCGGCCCGGCGCAAGGGGCGTGCCAGCCGCTCATCTGCAATCTCGGGAGCGGGACGGGCTTCAGCAATCGCCAGATCGTGTCCGTCGCGGAATCCGTCGTCGGTCATCCCATCCCCGTCAAGATGGGGCCGCGCCGGGCCGGGGACCCGCCCGTACTGCTGGCCAGCGCCGACCGCGCCGCCGCTGTGCTCGGGTGGCAGCGGCGCCACGGCACCATCGAGGAGTTGGTCGGCTCGGCCTGGGAATGGCGTCGAGCCAACCCCAAGGGCTACGCCGAGTAGGCGCGAAAGGGTCGGGACCGCCATGCCGCTTCTGCATCGCAAGGCCCGGCCTGAGCCGCCGCCCGACCCGGAAGACTGGCGGCCGCAGCGTTTCGGGCACGGCAGCGGCCGTTCCATGCGGGACGCCATCATCGAGCCGAGCTGGAGCGGGGTTCGCGTCCTGGCCCGATTCGACGGCTCGCTCACGCGACTGACCGACCAGGAAGGCGTCGACTGCACCACTGAGTTCGCCTCGGTGGCGCAAGCCATCACGGCCGCTGCCCTCGCCGGGGAGTTCGTCCTCGATGGCTTCCTGACCGTCGAGCCAACGCAGGTCGCGACCGGCGACCCGGTTGGGCCAGTCGGGGCGCCGACGAGCGGTCAGATGATGGCGCAGATGATCGGTGGCAGCTATGTCGCACAGCTCATGGAGCCCGAAAGCCGCCCCGACCCCGACCGCCCGGTCGCATTCGTCGCTGTCGATCTGCTTGCGGTCGACGGCTCGAGGTTGCTCGACGTCCCGCTCCTCGAGCGCAAGCGCCTTCTCGAGAGCTCCATCAAGCCGGGCGAGCTGGTTCGGATCACCCCGTTCGTCCGGCCTCCCATCGGCAGCTACGTCGCGACCTGGCGCGGCGCCGGATTCGACGGGCTGGCATACAAGGGCGCCAATAGCCGCTACATGCCCGACGCTCGGAACGACGACTGGTCGATCATGTCGATGCCGATGAAGTAAGGGCCGCCCGCCGCGACCCTGCCCCAGATGCGCCCAACGTGATACGGTGGCCCCGATGCCGTCCAGCGCACTCACGCCCGCAATCAAGGATGAGATAGCCCGGCTCGGCTGCGCCGACATCATGGTCGGCATTCCGAGCTATCGGAACGCGGCGACTATCGGATACGTCGTTCGCGCGGCTCAGGCCGGGCTGGTCCAGTACTTCCCCGACCTTCGCCCGATCCTGGTGAACGCCGACGCCGGCTCCCCCGACGGCACCCAACGAGTGGTGGTCGAGACTGAGCCGCCCGGCTACGTCGAGGAGATACTGCTCGTCCACCCGACCAACCGCCTGGCTCGAGTCAGCCTCACCTACCCCGATGTGGACGGCATCGGCGGCAAGGGCGCCGCCCTTCGGACGCTGTTCGAGATGGCCGCCGCCCTGGAGGTCGAGGCGCTGGTAGTGGTCGACTCGGACCTGAGATCGATCGTCCCGGAATGGATCGAGCTGCTGGCCGGGCCGATCATGAAAGGCGGCTACGACTTCGTTGCGCCGCTCTACGCCCGCCACAAGTACGACGGCACCATCACCAATACCGTCACCTACCCGGTGACGAGGGCACTGTACGGGCATCGCATCCGCCAGCCGATCGGCGGCGACTTCGGCGTGAGTAGCGACCTGATCCGCCATTACCTGGAGCAGGACAGCTGGACGCCCGATGTGTCGCGCTTCGGTATCGACATCTGGATGACCACGACGGCGCTGACCGGCGGCTTTGCGGTCTGCCAGACGCGGCTCGGGGCCAAGATCCACGACCCCAAGGACCCCGGGTCGGACCTGGGGCCGATGTTCCGCGAAGTCGTCGGCACCCTGCTGGCTATGGCCAGGGACAACGCCGAGCGCTGGCTGCCGATCACCGGCAGCCACGACGTGCCGGCCTACGGCTTCGAGCGCTTCGTCGAGCCGGCGCCCCTCAACGTAGATACCTTGCGACTGCTGGCCCAGTTCCATTCCGGCTCGTTGACCCTGGCCGAAACCTGGCAGCGGTTCATCGCCCCGAAGAACTACCAGCGGGTGCTGAGCCTGGCGATCGAGGCCGGGGCGCTGGCCGAGGCGGCGGCGAATCGACTCGGACTGAGCCGTCAGTCGGGCGAGGGCACATCGGGCCGGCCGATGCCGTCGACGGACGAACTGTCCGATGCGGTCTCAGCCTTCCATTTCCCGGACGACCTATGGGCCCGCGTCTTCTACGACCTGCTCTTGGCGGCGAGCTTCGGCGACATCGGCGAGGAGCGGCTCGTGGCCGCGTTCGTGCCGATCTACTTCGGCCGGGTGGGCAGCCTCGTCGTCGAGAACCGGCGACTGTCCGAAGAGCAGGCCGAGGAGCACGTCGAGCGGCAGGCCCGAGAGTTCGAGCTTCGGAAGCCGTATCTGGTCGAGCGCTGGGAGGCGGCCGCCGCGGCCGCGGAGTCGAAAGCGGGCGCGGAGTCGAAGGCGGCCGGCGGGTCGGCCGCGCCGGAATCCGCTGCCAAGCCCGACGAAACGGCTCCATGACCCGCGCCCCGCTGCCGTCGCGGATCCTGATCCCGGTCGCCAACCCGCTGACGGCCGAGGAGCTGGTCCGTATCGGCGCCGCCCTGATGGACCGCAAGAACGGCTCCCTGACCGTCCTGGGCATCGTCGAAGTCCCGGAGGACACACCGCTCAGCGAAGGTGCGACCCGCGCCCGTCAGGCCCGGCGGCTGCTGCAACGAGTCCTCGACTATGCGCCCGAAGGCGTCACGATCCACCCCATCGTGCGGATTGGGCGGCGCGCCGCCGAGGGCGTCACCGAGGCCGCGAAGGAGATGGACGCCGACCTGATCGTGTTCGGCTGGACCGGCAAGCCGTCGACGGCAAAGCCCGGTGCCCAGGCTTCGGTCTTCTCGCCGACCATCGACGAGGTCGTCGGCAACCCGCCGTGCGATATCGCCGTAATCAAGCAGGGCGGGTCGACGGAAATCAAGCGCGTGCTCGTACCGATCCGCGGCGGTCCGCATGCGGTTCTGGCATTGAGGTTCGCCGAAGCCCTGGCCCATCGCAGCGAGGCTAAGCTCAAGGCGTTGCACCTGGTTCCGCCGGGCATCACGCCCGGGATCCGGGCCCAGACCGAGAAGGCCCTGACCCACTTCGTCCGCCAGCACGTCGACGGTCACATCGATCAGTCCGTGCTCGAGGCCCTCAACGTCCGTAATGCCATTCTGCGCGAGGCCGAGGAGGCCGACGCGGTAGTCATGGGCGCCTCGGCCGCACCCGCCTCCGACGGCGGAGAGACGTACCTGTTCGGGTCGCTGCCGGAGTCGATCGCGACCAAGTCGAAGCGGACGGTCATCGTCGTCAAGACGCGAGAGGCCATCGGCAAGGCCACGTTCGAAAGACTCGAGACGCTCTCCGAGACGCTGGCCGCGGCCGAGCGGGCCGCCAACGAGTCGCGCGCGGTGCCGTTGCGTGTGGAGCGATGGTTCGGCGAGTCCAACTTCCACCACCGCGAATTCGGTGACCTGGACCGCCTGGTCCACCTCAAGGAGCAGGCCGGCCTGACCGTGAGCCTCGTCCTGCCCGCGCTCAACGAGGCCGAAACGATCGGGACAATCGTCTCCCGGGCTCGACACGATCTGATGGAGCGCCATCGTCTTGTCGACGAGTTGCTGGTGATGGACTCGGATTCGAACGATCGGACGCGTGAGATCGCCGAGTCGGAAGGGGCGCGTGTCGCCGTCCATCAGCAGGTTCTCTCGAACTACGGCAGCTACAACGGCAAGGGCGAGGCGCTGTGGAAGAGCCTGTATGAAACGAGCGGGGACATCGTGGTCTGGGCCGACACTGACGTCCGCAACTGGCACCCGCGAATGGTCTACGGCACGATCGGTCCGCTGATCGCCGAAGAGCGGATCCAGTACGTCAAGGGCTACTACCGCAGGCCGATCGTCGAGGGCGGCGTCCTGAAAGAGGGCGGCGGCGGACGCGTCACCGAACTGGTCGCTCGACCACTGATCAACCTCTTCTTCCCCGAACTGTCCGGCCTGATCCAGCCCCTGTCGGGCGAATACGCCGGCCGGCGGAGCCTGCTCGAAACGATCCCGTTCTTCACCAGCTACGCCGTCGAGATCGGGCACCTGATCGATGTCGCCGACCGGGTCGGACTGGAAGGCCTGGGGCAGGTGGATCTGGAGCGACGCATCCACCGCAACCAGGAGCTGGAAGGCCTGTCGCGAATGAGCTTCGTGATCCTGCAGGCCGTCATGAAGCGGCTCGAGGAACGGCGCAAGACGAGGCTCTTCGCCGAGCCGGGTTCGACCATGAAACTGCCGCGGTCCGGCCACGGCGAGCTGGGCCTGGAGGTGATCGAACTTGCCGACCACGAACGGCCGCCCATGATCAGCATCCCCGAGTATCTGGAGAAGCGCCGTCTCGAGGGCGGGCTGGCGACTACGGTCGAGCCGGAGGCCGAGGCCGGGCAAAGGGCCGAGGCCGGGCAAAGGGCCGCGAGCGAACAACACGCTCCGACGAGCGCCGGGATCGACGGGAGTGCCGCAGCCACCACGCCGGCTGGCGACCGATCGGCTGAGGGGGCGTCTTGACCGACCACCGCGGCGACCGACTTCGGGTGCTGCTGGCGCCGGACTCGTTCAAGGGTTCGCTTTCTTCCGTGGAAGTGTCCCGGGCGCTTGCGGACGGGTGGGCGCGGGCTCGTCCGGGCGACGATCTCGTTCTCGCTCCGCTCGCCGACGGAGGAGAAGGGACGCTCGCCGCAATCGCCGAAACGGGCGGTTGGGAGTGGCGGGAGTGCCCCGCCCACGACCCGCTGGGCCGGCCGCTCACGGCTCGCTGGTTGCGCTCCGCGGACGGTGAGCGTGCGGCAGTGGAACTGGCTGAGGCGTCGGGTCTGTCACGCCTGCCCGACGGCGAGCCGCGCAGCCCTCTCGAAGCCACGACCGAAGGCACGGGCGAGGTCCTGATGGCGGTCCTCGACGCGGGCGTCCGCCACGTGCTGCTGGGCCTGGGCGGCAGCGCCACGACGGACGGCGGCTCGGGGCTGCTCCACGCCCTGGGCGTCTGGTATCGGGGCGCCTCCGGCGGGGAGCTGCCAGGTCCGGTTCCGGACGTCGCGGCGATAGACCTGGCCGCCCTCGACCCGCGGCTCTCCGAGCTGGAGCTGCGAATCGCCTGCGACGTGACGAATCCGCTTCTCGGCGAGCACGGCGCGGCAGCGACCTACGCGCCGCAGAAGGGGGCGTGGCCGGAGGACATCGAGACCCTCGAGGCGTGGCTGACCCATTACGCCGATCTGCTCGAGAAGGCAGCCGGGACACGAGCCCGGGACGTGCCCGGTGCCGGGGCAGCAGGCGGGACCAGTTTCGGGCTGCTCTGCCTCGCGCCCCGCATGCGGTCGTTCGAATTGATCCCCGGCATCGACGTGGTCATGCAGGAGACCGGCTTCGACGATCGACTGGCCACGGCCGATCTCGTCATTACGGGCGAGGGCCGGATCGACGACCAGACCGCATACGGCAAGACGGCCCTGGGCGTGGCCCGACGAGCGGCCGCGGCCGGAGTGCCGTGCCTGGCGATCGGCGGCGGAGTGACCGCCGAAGGGATGGCGGTGCTGGCCCGTGTCGGGACACTGGCCGTCCCGGTCCTGGATCAACCGATGACGCTGGAAGACGCGATGAGCCAGGCGGCGCCACTCGTCGCGGCCGCGGGCGAGCGGCTTGCCCGCATGGTTGAGCTCGGGACCGTCGTCGGCGAGCGGCGATCGACCCGCCTCGGGGCGGGCGAGCCGATCGCGTGAGCCCCTCGGCCCGCGGACCGAAGCCCCGGCCGGCGGCTGCGGCGCCAAAGCCCCGGCCCGCCATCGCCGCCCGCAAGTCCGCCCCGGCGGCCGCCGCCCGCCCGCACAAACCCGACCCGGCCGAAGTCGCCCGCTCGTGGGCGGCCCAACTCGAGGCCGAGCGCCCCGGCCTGGTCTCGTTCGTCCTGGATCGACTCGCGGAGGCCAACGGGCGGCCCGTCTGGCAACGCCGCCTCGACCCGACGAGCGAGTTGATCCTGACCATCCTGTCGGCCAACAGCGCCGACATGAACGCCGAGGTTGCGTTCGGAGCGCTCCGCGACGCGTACCCGTCGGCGCCCTTGCCCCCCGGCGTTTCGGCCGAACCTCGCCCTTTCCCGGGCTGGGGCGGCATCGGCCTTCCCGACCTGCCGCCGCCCGACTGGTCGGCCGTTGAAGCGGCGCCGATCGCCGAACTGACCGACGTAATCCGGCCCGGCGGCCTGGCAAACCAGAAGGCGCCGCGCATCCAGGCCGCCCTTCGAGCGCTGGCAGCGAACGGAGGCGACCACTCGCTCGACTTCCTCGCCGCGAAGCCGCCCCTCGAGGCCCGCGACTGGCTGGCCGCGATCCCCGGCATCGGCAAGAAGACCGCGTCGGTGGTGCTGCTCTTCGGCTTCGGGATGCCGCTCATGCCGGTAGACCGCCACGTGTTCCGAGTGAGCCAGCGCATCGGCCTGATCCCCGAGAGGAGCGACCCGGACCAGGCCCACGACTTCTACCTGGCAATGCTCCGCCCGGAGCAGTCGTACGAGGCTCACGTGTCGTTGATCAGCCACGGCCGTCGAACGTGCCACGCTCAGCGCCCCGAGTGCGAGCACTGCCCGCTGGCCCCTCGCTGCCGCTACTTCACGCCGGACGCGGAATAGGGCGCCGGGCCAATCAGCCCGTAGAGAGTAGGGCTGGACTCAGGCTCCGGATCAGCACCTATACTCGGGGCGACGCCCGCGCCATCGGGCCCTCGGGGAAGGCTAGCCGCAAGATGAACGAGCACCGGCCGCGACGGATTCTTCTGGTCGACGACGACGCGAGCCTGCTCGTGGTTCTGGCGGAGCAGTTGCACGACGACGGCTATGAAGTGGCGACTGCCCGCGACGGGCAGGAGGCGCTGCGCCGGCTGGAGGCCGGCTGGCCGGACCTGATCCTGCTGGATCTGATGATGCCCAAGGTCGACGGGCTGGCGCTGGCCCGCCAGATCAAGGCCGACGCGGACCTGCCGATCATCGTCCTGTCCGCCATCGACACAGCAGACAGCAAGGCGAAGCTGGTCGACGAAGTGGCCGAGGACTACGTCGCCAAGCCTTATCACTATCCGGAGCTGCGGGCCCGAATCGAGCGCGTCCTGCGGAGGCTGGGAGATCGGATTCCGCGCCAATCGCTGGTTCTCGGTCCGAACCTCACACTCGATCTGCATCGACGGGCGGCGACGGTAGCCGGCACGGAAGTCCAGCTGACACCGACCGAATCGCGCCTGCTCCAAGCCCTGGCAGCGAATCTCGGCGAGACGGTCGCCACCGCGACCCTGCTCTCTCGATGCTGGATCGACACTGAGGAGGCCGAGCCCTCGTACGTCTGGGTATCGATGCGGCGGCTTCGTCAGAAGATCGAGGTTGACCCGGACCGGCCCGTCCACCTGCAGACGGTTCGGGGAGTGGGCTATCGACTCGTCGCGAGCCGCGGGGATGGCTGAGAGCCCGGCGGACAAGGGTCCGGCCGAGGCGGGTTCGGCCCGGAGTGGCCTCGGCCTATCGTTCCGCGTTCTCCTTACGGCGAGTCTGATCGTAGCGGCGGTCCTGCCGCTGGCGGTCTTCGGTGGCATCGTCATGGCGGCCGGCCTCGACTCAGACGAGAGCGTCGTGGGCCCACTCCTGATCGGCGCCATCGTCGCCGCATCTTTCTTCGGCCTGCTGGCCGCGGCCGCGGCGGTCGCCGGCCTGACCGCGCCACTCCGCCGCATCACCACCGCCGTCGAGCGCGTGGCCGCCGGAGAGTCGAGTCCGCCCATCAACATCACCGGCGACGACGAACTTGCTCGCCTCGCCGAGAGCCACAACCGCATCGCCGCCGAAGCCGGCCGGCGCAACCGCGAGCTGGGGGCGCTGCTGGGAGCCGTGGCCGGCTACAACCCCGGCCAGGGCACCGCTGCGCTCACAGCTCTTGCGGAGTCGGACGCGTGCGCCATCTACGGCCTGATCGACTGCAGCCTCCGGCTCGTCGACCCGGCCACCGTCCCAACCGAGGAGAACATCCCCGGAGACCCTCGCCCGGTTCGCGCGAGCGTTCGAGCGGGCAGCGAGACGCTCGGACTCCTGACCGGCCATCTGCCCGCCACGCGGTCGTGGGAGCGTGCCGACCAGGATCTGCTCGACCTCTTCGCCAGCGAGGTCGGCGTGGCCCTGCGCAACACCGAACTCTTTGGCCAGATCGAAAAGCAGAACGCCATGCTGCTCGAGTTGGACGCGGCGAAGGACGAGTTCCTGCGAGGAGTCAGCCACAACCTGCAGACGCCGCTGACCAGCATCCGCGCCTACGTCGACCAACTCCGGGCCGCGTCGAACGAGGCGGCAACGGACCGGCGCCTCCAGATCGTCGCCGAGCAGGCCGATCGCCTGACGCGGCTCGTTCGCCAGCTGCTGACCGTGACCCGGCTGGAGGCAGGTGTGCTCCGCCCCGAGGTCGAGGTCATCGCCATCGGCTCACGCGTCCGACGCGCATGGGAGGCGCTCAACGCGGCAGGCACGGAGCTCGACCTGCGTGATGATGCTCGCGGCTGGCTGGCCGTGGCGGACCCGGACCAGCTCGACCAGGTGCTATGGGCGCTCCTGGACAACGCCGTCAAGTACGGCGGCAGCGACGGCGAGGTGGAAGTCGAGATACGGGCGGACGGCAAAACGGACCGGATCCACGTCACCATCTTGGACCACGGACCGGGCGTGTCGGCAGCTGATCGGAAACGACTGTTCACGCGATTCACGCGCGGCGAGGCGCAGTCCAGCGGCGACGGCACGGGCCTGGGCCTTTACGTCTCCAGGCAGCTGCTCCGTGGCATGGGCGGCGAGTTGCGACTGGAACCGGCGCGAAAGGGGCTCGGCGCCGCCTTCACGATATCGCTGCCTGGCGAGCGGCCGGGGGACGAAGGCTAGCAGCGGGCGAACGATAGTCCTCATCCAAACCGACTAGGTAAGGGCACGCAGAACGGATGGCTACTCCTGGGCCATGTGATTCCTCAGCAATCGTGCCCAGAATGATGCCGCGCCGCGGAACGCGCTCCGGCCGACCGCACCGCCTGTCAAGTTGCCGGGCCGGCTTGCCGACTACTCCGGCAGATGCTTTCGGAAGCATCTCTTTGAGGCTACGCAAATGTCTGGAAGACCTGGGTTCCTCGGGGGGATGCGCCAGAACGACGCGTTTGAACGTGACGCCGACTCCGGATTCGGCCCGGCCACTCTCGTAAGCGACTCGCCCCTCCGACTCGGCGGCCCGGACGGCGGACGCGCCGAAGGCGGCTTCGGTACGCCGCCTGGCTTCGACCCGATATGGGGAACGCTCGGCGCGCCGGATCCCCGTAGCGGCGACGATTGGCTGGGCCGCGGCGACGAGAACGACGAAGGAGTCGCGGTCGACGTCGAGATCTTCGGCGACGGCTTCCAGATCTCCGGTGAGATCCGAACCGGTCAGTTCAACCGGCTCTCGGACTGGATCAACATGCAGACGGGCTTCATCCGGGTTCGCGATGCCTGGCACGTTCACCTCGGTCAGACCCACACCTCGGATCGAGATCAGCGCCGGGGCACCCTCTGGGTCCGCCTGAATCAGGTGGTTCTCATCGCGGAGCGCGCGCCCGTCCAGTCGGCTCGTCCCGGAGCTGTGGTCGTACATAAGCAGAAGCGCAAGGTTTCGATCGTCACACCGGGCTACAACCTGATGGGCAGCATCCACGTCCATTCCCACGGATCGATGAGCCAGTTCCTCGAAACGCCCGATCCGCATTTCCTGCCGATGACCGACCTCACGGTTCACTGGCTATCCGATGCCGCGATGGTCACCCGCTTCCCCTTCGCGATGATCAATCGAGACCAGCTGGTGACCGTCCTCGATCAGTCCGAGTCGCCAGTCGGCCACTCGGCTCAAGGACCCAGCGGCGAGAGCGACGAGGACGAGATGCCGCTCCACCGCAGATTCGGAGCGGCTTAGCGCGGGGGTTGCGTCGGCAGCTGGCGGCGGACTTCGACTACGCGCTCCATGTCCAGATCCGCGACTACGAAGCCGGGACCGTCCGGGGCCTGGGCCACGACGATGCCCCACGGATCGACGATCATGCTGCGGCCGTGCGTCGCAACGCCGGCTCCAATGCCGCACTGAGCGGGAGCGATGACGAAGGCCCCGTTCTCGATCGCCCGAGCGCGGAGCAGGACTTCCCAATGGTCGCGTCCGGTGGCCTCCGTGAAGTTGGCCGGCACGGCGAGAACGACCGCGCCACCGGCCGCAAGCTCGCGGTAGAGCTCAGGAAATCGCAGGTCGAAGCAGATGCTCAGCCCCAATCTCACGTCCGTTTCTTCGGCCACGCCCTCGAGCACGGCGACGACGCTCTTGTCGCCGGGCGTGATCCGGGCCGACTCGCGGTCGGACGGGCCATCGTCGATGGCCACGTCGAAGAGATGGCGCTTGCGGTAGACGGCCGACACCTGGCCGGCCGGGTCGAGCAGCACCGAGGTGTTGAAGGGGCGCAGCGGATCGGTCGAGTGCTCGGCCAGGCTGCCCAGCAGAATCCAGCAGTTGAGTTCGCGGGCAAGGTCGGAGAAAGGGTCGGTCAGCGGCCCGGGCACCTGCTTTGCCGATTCGCGGAAGCCCGCCAGCGGACCGCGATAGTGGAACATCTCCGGCAGGGCGATGAGCCCCGGCTTGCTCTCCCCGGCACTCCGGACCAGCGCCGCCGCGCGATCTACGTTTGCGGTCACGTCCTGGTCGGCGGCCAGCTGGACCAGGGCAACTCTGAGTCGGCTCACGCGTGCGCCCTTCCGGTGTACGGCTTTGCCCCCCAGCGGATGTTACCCTCCCGGCGAGGAGGCTTCCATGACCACTCCGAC
>Ga0182027_10004907_pt1 | contig 20537 bp, 25 predicted proteins | sample 712E1DmetaG_FD_121300 | JGI IMG/M metagenome (GOLD analysis project Ga0182027, IMG submission 121300) | Permafrost microbial communities from Stordalen Mire, Sweden - 712E1D metaG (Illumina Assembly) | ecosystem: Environmental > Terrestrial > Soil > Wetlands > Permafrost | place: Sweden...
CGCAAAGCCATGGACCACGAATGAGTATCCAGATCCATTTCTCTTTGCGAAATAATACTTTTGCCGGTTGGATAAACGTATTCGATCGGATCCTCAATTGTTAAAATGTGCAACGCGTGATTTACATTAATTTCGTTAATAATTGCCGCCAACGTGGTTGATTTTCCGTGGCCCGTGGGACCGGTGACCAGAACAAAGCCTTGTTTTAAATTTGCAAAATTGTGGCAAATTTTCGGAAGATGTAGGTCTTCAATTGTTCGGATATTCGGCTGTAAGAATCTAAAAGCTGCGCTTAAAACGCCCCTTTGATAATAAAGATTCGTTCTGAACCTTCCCAAGTCTCCATATATACCTCCGCCAAAGCCGAAAGAAAAATCTATTTCTTTATTGTTAATCAAAAGCTCTTTTTGTTCGGGCTTTAAAATAGAAAAAAGCATCGTTTCCATTTCGGCCGGTGTAATCGCAGGATAACTTCCGACATGTCTTAATACTCCGTCTATCCTGATTGATGGGGGAATACCCGGCAAAAGGTGCAAATCCGAAGCGTTATTTTTAATTGTTAAGTCCAATAATTCGTGTATCTCCATATTATTCCTGAGCTACTCTTAAGACTTCTTCTACCGACGTTACGCCCTGTAAAACTTTTAAATAGCCGTCCTGTTTCATGGTTATCATTCCCTCCACGATGGCCTCTTTTTCAATTGTACCACTGTCTGCATGCTGCAATACAAGACTGGCAATTTTTTCCGATACGGAAAGCGTTTCGAAAATTCCGACTCTACCTAAGTATCCGGAATTCCCGCATTCGGCGCAACCTTTTCCTTTGTAAAATTTAACTGCGCTATCTGCTTTTTCAGCCGGATAATATTTACCAAGCACTACTTTCATTTCGGCAACAAGTTGTCCCGGAGGAGCGTATTCCATCTTGCAGGTTTTGCAGATTTGCCGGACAATTCTTTGCCCTAAAACCGCATTCATGGTTGAAGCAAGAAGAAACGATTCCGCGCCAAGATCCAAAAGCCTGGGGAGCGCTCCGGCAGCATTTGAAGTATGCAAGGTTGAAAAGACCAAATGCCCGGTTAAAGCCGCTTGGATTGCCAACTCCGTCGTTTCCTGATCACGGATTTCTCCAACCAGTATAATGTTCGGATCCTGTCTTAAAAAAGCCCGTAACCCGTCGGCAAAAGTCAGACCGACGGCCGGATTTATCTGCACCTGATTAATACCTGCCATTTGATACTCAATCGGGTCTTCCAAAGTCATAATGTTAACACGGGTTGTATTAAGCTTGGACAAAACAGAATAAAGAGTGGTAGTTTTTCCGGAACCTGTCGGTCCGACTACTATAATAATACCGTGCGGCCGAAGCATTGCAGTTTCCAAATTTCTTAAAGATGAACCGCTAAGACCCAAATCCTGAAGCGTTGGCACCCCTCCTGATTTTCGAAGAAGTCTCATGACAATTTTTTCGCCGAAAGCAGTCGGCAGAACTGAAATACGGAGATCAACCTCTTTATCTTCAATTTTAAAATTAAAACGCCCGTCCTGTGGAGTCCTATGCTCGTCGATTTTCATTTCCGAAAGAATTTTAATTCTGGAAATAACCGCTTCCTGAACACTTTTTGGCAAAGACAACCGGTCGTACAAGATTCCGTCAATTCTGTAACGGACCCTAACTCTGTCTTCCTGTGGTTCAATGTGAATATCCGAAGCGCGTGAAGTAACGGCGTATTCAAGAATTGTCGAAACAATTTTGGCAATCGGCGCCTCTTTAATAATTTGGGCAATTTGAGTCGTATCAATGGTTTTTATCTTTCCCGCTTCTTCGGTTTCTTTTAAGGCCGCCCCGACTTCACCGACAATTTCCTGCCTGTATTGCTGGTTAATCGCATTGTCAACGCCAGTTGGAGACGCGGCAAAAGTTTTGATATTTAAGCCTGTTTTTTCCCTGATAAAAGCAACTGCTTCTAAATCCACCGGATTACTCATCGCCACCGAAAGAGTTTGCACTTTTTCATCAAAAGCAAAAGGAATTAAGGAAAATCTTTCTGCAACGGATCTTGGAATATAACCGATGGCTTGCGGCGAAAACGATGAATTGTCCAAAGTTACAAAAGGGATGTTTAGAAGTTTTGCCTTTGCCTCTGCCAACTTATCCGCGTCAACAATATTTAAAGATTCAATAATTGTGTCTTCGGAAACGCCTTTGCTGGCGCTTTTTACTTTTACGTCGTCGTACTGAACCTGGGTTATTAACTTATCGACAAGAAGAACGTCAGCAAGAGTTTGATTCCCTCCTGTACCTTGAGAGGAATAATTCTGTAGATCGTCGGGCATTACTATTATAGTAATTGTTTTTGAGCTATAATGTCAACAATAATATCCGTAACTTATGCAAAGCATTCTAATTGTCGGGCAAATTGAAAAAATTAAAGAGGAAGCTCAGAAAATCTGCAAAGAAAATGATATTTCCCGCTTTGATGTTGAGATTATTGAAACAGAAAAAACTGTCGGAATAGGGGACATCCGCAATTTACAAAAGAAGCTTTTCTTAAAACCGCTCAAAAGCGAGAAAAAAGCGGTTATTTTAGAAGCTTTTTCAGGCATGACTGTTGATTCGCAAAACGCCTTTTTAAAAGTCTTGGAAGAGCCGCCCGCAAGCGTAATTATAATGATTTTGGCCAGGTCTTTGGATTTTGTTTTACCGACAATTCTTTCCAGATGTAATCTTATTAATCTTGATAAAGTCAGGAAACTTTCGGATGAAGAAATAAATAATAACCTGAAAATGATTTTTGAACTTAAAAATGACGGATACGGCAACGCTTTGGTAATTGCCCAAAATAATTCTAAAACCAAAGAAAGCGCTTTGCTGTTTTTGGAAGATCTGCTAATCAGTTGCCACCATGCTCTAGAGAACGGAAACGCAGTAATTTCGACTAAAGACTTACAAAAAATTCTAAAGAACCTTCAAAAAACCCACACGCTAATTAAATCTACAAATGTTAGTCCGCGTTTTGCTTTGGAAAATTTGTTTTTGAACCTTATCTAAATAATCATTGTTAAACCGAAATTTGTGTAATATAATGAGCTTGATTTTATGGCTGCACCGGAAAGAGAATCAAACAGGCGCATTGAACAAACTCCGCTACATCAGGAGATTGAAAGAAAATTTGTTATAGCCACTCTCCCCGAAAATCTTTCCGAATTTCCCAAAATTGAAATTGAGCAGGGATATTTGGCAATTGGAGAAACCGAAGTTCGACTACGCAAAGCAAATAATGAACATTTTTTAACGGTAAAAAAAGGCGTAGGGCTAGTTAGAGATGAAGAGCAAATCGTTTTGTCTCCTGAAAGTTTCCGGAAATTGTGGCCTTTAACTGATGGCAGAAGAGTAACGAAAAGTCGATACCGAATACCGCATGGAAAATCAACTATTGAACTTGATATTTATAGGGGAGCATTGGAAGGATTAGCCGTTGCGGAAGTAGAGTTTTCAAGCATTGAAGAAAGCGTAGAATTTTCTCCACCATTTTGGTTTGCCGCAGATGTAACTTTAGATACGGCCTACAAAACCCAACATCTGGCAAAAACCGGCAAACTTCCGCCTGATCTAACACTTAAAATGAGCACAACGGAAAGCGGAATAGTAGTTGAGCAGTCGCTCAAAGACGGAGTTAAAAAGCTAATCGGAATGGTTGAAGAAAAAATTGAAAATTCAGGAGATAAGCCGGTTTTCGTAATGGTATCCGGCAGAAGCAGTTCCGGCAAAACCAGCGCCGTCACGGCCGAACTACTTAAAAGATTTGGCGATGATATTAAAGTTCTATCAATGGACGATTATTCAAAGGGAAATGCTTTCGTTGCGCAAATGGCAGAAAACGGAACACCAATCAATTGGGATCACCCATTATATATGGATTTTGCGCTTATAAGAGAACACTTGGCGGCACTTGCCCGGGGAGAAATTATTGATAAACCAACTTTCAGTTTTAAAACCGGAGAAAGGGCAGAGTCGGAAAAATTCGCTCCTAAAAAAGTGATTGTGGTTGAAGGACTTTTTGCCTTAAGAGATGAACTAAAAGATTTTGCCGACATCAAAACTTTTGTTGATATTAGTTTGCACGGCAGCATTGTCAGAAGACTACTCCGTGATGTGCAGCGCACCAATATGGAACCATCGCAAATACTTAAATATTATCTGGGAGTTGTGGAACCAATGTATCAAGAGCATATTGCCCCCACAAAAAATAATGCCGATATTGTTTTGCTGAATGAATATAATCCGGAAAATGAATCGGGCAGAACAGGACTTTATGAAGTTCAAACTAAATTTAGAATAATTGATATAAAAAGACAGCTGCGAAGAGCCGGCGCGGAATTCTTGGGACAAGTTTATCAGGAAGATTATTATCTTCAGCCGCTCGACTCAATACCCGGATCCGGAGAATCGGTCAGAATCAGAAAACAGGGAAATAAAACAACTTTTGCCTATAAAGGTCCGCCAACCGACTCTAAAGTCAGAATCAGACCGAAATTTGAATTCGAAATCGACGGTGAAACAGAAAATGCATTGCTTGAAAAATACGGCCACCGCATGAAAAAAATCGTCAAAACCAGAGACTTCTATCAATTAGGCGAAGTTACTATTTGTTCCGATGCCGTCGGAACAGAAAGCAGAGACCAATCAGCAATTGAAAATTTTGCCGAAATCAGGGTTGCCAACAAAGAAGACGGTGAAGAAATTATTAGAAGGGTTTGCGAAGAACTTGGCTTAAATTATGAAGAAAAAATTGATACCTCTTATTTAGATTTAATGCCAAACGCTTAAAATTATGAGGGGGAGGGATTTTGAAGAAACTTGCCAAGCAGCAATAAACTTAACCCGCCAACCAACGGGCGTGAACAGAATTTGACTTTTAAAAGTCCTGTAGTATAATATACCCACATGAAAACGTGTGAATCACAGCAAAAAATGTATCCTGTTCCTGAAGGGCTAGTAACAAAAATTCTCGATAAGGTAACCGGAGCCGCAGATTTGCAGAGAATTGAACTTGAAGCAATGGACGTGTTGAGAGCTGAAGGAATTCCCGAATCAACAGATACCACTATTCTAAAAAAAGCCAGAGAACTTTACCTAGGCCGTCAACAAATAGGCGAAAGGGGATTTTTCCGAGCGTTAGACAGATTGGGAAGATGCTTTCTCATTACGCAAAGACATGTTTTTGCTACGGAAGCGCTTGCGAATAACCTCCCCACGGGAACTTTTTATAAAATACATGAAAATACAAAAGTTCCTCCTGTTAGTTTTTTAAGTGAAGGAAAATCACAAATAAAACAACCCCTGGAAAAATAAGGATTAAGCCTCTGCTATAATCAGTTCGTGAATAAAGCTTTTATTTTTGACATGGACGGAGTGCTTATTAATGACGAAGTGCTTTGGATGAAATATGAAGTCACTCTTTTTGATGAGTTGTTCGGTAAAAAAATTGCTGCTCAAATCGGGGATACAGTCGGAGTGAGCAGTAGGACAATTTTCGCAAAGGCTCAGTCGCTCGGATTTGACAAACCAATCGATGACACTTTTCAAAAATGGGACGATGTCGCTTTTGAAATCTACGACAAATCCAATATTACTCCCGGAATTGAAAAACTAGGAAGTTTTTTAGTAAAAAATGGTTTTAAGCTTGGTATCGTTTCTTCTTCAAGAATGAGCTGGATCAATAGAGTTTTACCGCGATTGCCATTCAAAAATAGTATTGCAAAAATAATCTCATTAGCCGATAGAGCGGACCTTTTGCCAAAACCCGCTCCCGATGGATACAACGAAATGATGAAAGTATTAAAAGTAAAACCTGAAAATACAATTATTCTTGAAGATTCAAATTCCGGAATAAAATCCGCCACAGCATCCGGCGCATTTGTCATAAGCATTAGCGAAAATTCAATTCCCGGATATAAACAAATTGATATCGCTAACGCGAAAGCCAAAAGCATACTTGAAGTTATTGAAGTAGTAAAAAAGTGGCTTGCAGAAAAGAAAAATTAAATTTGGTGTTGACTCTGGATTGCCAGATTAGTATAATCCTCAAATATGTCTATTGAAATTCCTTGTTTAGTTGGAAACGGAGCATGCCCCGCGGAATGCCCTGGATTTGAAATTGCCAAAACAGTGTATGAAAACCTTTCAACAGGTAATGCATCCGGTTCGGATATGGTAGGAATCTTTGGCGATGCCACCCCCGGAAATGAAAATGATGCCGTTGCCTGCGCCACTGACCTTTGCATTAAAGAAGTTCCAACTTCCACCAACGCAGACCTTTATGAATTGTAGCTATCCGAAGATTACTCCGTTACGACCAAATCAACTTCCGCGATATTATCAAATAAATTTGAGTTAAGACCTGCCTTTTCAAACAAAGCTTCTTTGCCTTTCATAAATGCTTTTGCTAATTTTACTGTCTCGGCTATTGCTTTTTTAAATTCACCGCGGATCAAAGCTTGTTCTTTCGCGCGCGAATCCAATGTGTAAATAGTACTTCTGCCTTCCTGACCACTGGAAGAAAATACTTTTCTAACCATTCTTTCTTTATCTAAAGTTATTGCGCCAAGAGTTGCAATTGTTATTGTACTATCGTCGGGCGAAAGTTTGTAACCTACCCGAAGCTCAACTGTTGTCCCCTTACGAAGAGTGCCAACGCTTTCATCCGAATTTCGCATTCTATCTATGCCCAAAGGTTTTTTAACAACAAGCACTAGCGCTGCTCCAAGAGCTAAACCGCCTGCAACAGAAAACGTTGTGCCCTGATCATAATCGACAACAGCATTATACCTAGAACAAATCTTTTCCGTTTGCCCGGACGGTGTAACTATAACTACCGGCTTACATTCCCGCTTAGCTTCAGCTTGACATTCTTGACCAATTAGCATGCCTAACCCCGCAGAAATTGCGAGAACACCGGCGGCAATATGATTAATTCCTGATTCTTTCATCAAAAAGAATTCTACCATGCTATAGGATACCTGTCAACGCCAATTACGAAATTAAAACATACAGAAATAGAAAATTTGGGGCTAAAACTTTATGATGTGATATAATTCTCCACATGACCGGAGAAGTTGAAAGAAGAAATCTAAGTACGCGGCCAAAAAAAGGCGACATCGTAGAAGCAACCTGGCTGGACCATTATGAATTTAGAGCGGATAAACCCGCCACAAAACCCGTTGGTGTAAAAAGCTGGGGGAAATTAGCTTGGGAATGCGAAGCCGGTGTTGCAATTGCACAAACTGAGGTAATTGATGAAGATCAATTTGAACACCCTGTGCCAAATATTGCTACAGGGCAGTTTGTTGTTAGAGGAGCCATGATTGCAATAAGAAGAGTCGAGGCCGGTTCGGAAACTGAAAGCGTGCCGGAAATTGATGTTGCCGATGCCGCTAAGTTATGATGTTGAAAAACCCTGTAGTTGATTTATTTTCCTGATTGTGATATTAAGTGTCCATGGCAAAAGAATGTCTTAATAATTGCCCGCGAATAGAAGGAGCACGTAGAGCTGACGCTTATAGATACGCCACACCGATACCGGGAGGATTCTTATTTATTCCAAACGCAAACATTTTTCAATCAGCGGACGCTGCGCTTGAAGATGCAAGAAGTTGCGAAGGACCAATAGAAGAAGTAATTGACGTAACCAGAGGGATAATACACAAAAGAGTTGTGCAAGAAAAAGTATGGAGATGCAGACTTGATCAGCAACCTGCAACTGCTACTCCCTCAAAACCCACAGAAACCAAGGCTTAAAAATATTTTTTCTATAAATTAATCCCCGAGGTACCGAAGATGCCCAGAGGCATAGAAAATTTGGGGTTGAAAAGTTTGCTTTTACTCAAAAAACATCCTATAATCTCTTTTCTATGACTGAAAAATTTATAAACTCTTTACATAATGGCCCCGCAATCACTCCTTCAATTCACGATTGCAAAATAATTAAACCTAAAGAGCTAAGCCGCGGAAAACAACTCGGGCTGCTAGGCTTCGGTGTTATTGAGCTGGGCTGCTCATTTACCAACATACTCCCTGTTTTGCTTATGACGCTAACTGGATTAGAAATGTTTATCTCGGGAATAGAAAGCAATAATCCGGCAGAGCTTATAGGAGGAGTTGGAATGCTAACTACCTCTTCAATTGTTAGCCGCCTGGCAATTAGAATGGCCGACAAATCAGATTTGGCCTTTACGGAGGCGTTAAATTCTTCAAAAAAGAGTGACCGCCCGCAAAATAAACTCAAAGAACTTTAGAGAACCGCATGAAAATTTGGGGTTGAAATTAGTGCTTAAAAGATGCTTTAAGATCAATTACAAAACGGTGGGAAATTCCTTTTTTTACCATTGTGTCATAAGCTTTGTTAACATCTTCAATTTTAATTATTTCAATATCGGGATAAATATTGTTTTTGGCCGAAAAATTTAACACTTCCTGAGTTTCTTTAATTCCGCCAATCATAGAACCGGCAATACTTCGGCGTCTGGTAATTAGCTGTCTGCCGTGAAAACCGTCTTTTAAATCGGATAATGCCCCGACAATCGTCATGACTCCGTCTGTTGTTAACAAATCTATATACGGGCGAAGATTATGAGCAACCGGAATTGTGTTTAGCAAGTAATCGAATTTCCCCTCATTGGCTTTAACCTGTTTTTCATCGGTCATTAAAACTACACCGTTTGCTCCGTATTTTTTAGCATCGGCTGCTTTTTTCGGAGAAGTAGTAATAGCAAAAACTTCTGCGCCAAAAGCTTTTGCATATTTTATACCCATATGTCCCAGACCGCCTAAACCGACAACCCCCACTTTCATTCCCTTTTTTATATTCCAGTGCTTTAGCGGAGAATAAGTGGTAATTCCGGCGCAAAGAAGCGGTGCAGCCTTAGCCAAATCAATTCCTTTTGGTAATTTAAGCACGAAATCTTCCGTAGTTACTAAGTTTTGCGAATAACCACCATAAGTGATGGTTTTATCAATCGGATCTACGCTACCGTAAGTCCAAACCGGACCGCTTTGGCAATACTGCTCCAAACCTTTTCGACAATTTACACATTTACCGCAGGAATTAACCATGCAACCAACGCCGACCAAATCTCCAACCCTATATTTAGTTACTTTTTTACCTTTGCTTATTACTTTACCAACAACTTCGTGTCCCGGAACGCATGGATAGTCAGATGGACCCCATTCGCCTCTGACAGTATGAATATCCGAATGGCAAACGCCGCAATACAAAACATCAATTTCTACATCTTTGGCGCCCGGTTTACGTCTATTGATTTCTAAATATTCAAGTGGCTTGGTTGCGCTTTTGGCGCCAAATGCTTTAACTTTCATTTCCCAAAGATATTACCACAAAAAACAAATTTATAAAAGAGCCCAAGACGAATGGGAAAAATTTGAGGTTGAAACCTCTGCTATAATCAAATTATGTTAATCAAAACAGATAGTTTTACTCTTGCTACCTACGCAAAAGGCGATTCAAACTCAAAGAAACTGGCGTTAGTTCTGCCGGGGAAATTAGACAGCAAGGATTACGCCCATATGATAAGTCATGTCGATTACCTTGCCAGTTTGGGCTATTTTGCATTATCTTTTGACCCGCCGGGAACTTGGGAAAGCCCAGGCGATATTTCGCTGTACACAATGACAAATTATCTAAAGGCAATAAATGAATTGATTAAATATTATGGCAATAAACCAACTTTTGTTATGGGTCACAGCAGGGGAGCCAGTATGACAATATTATCCGGACTTACAAATCCTTTTATAACTTCATTTGCTTCAATCTTTTCTTCTTTTACAGAAGGCGGGTATAAGGATAACTCGGATATAACAAGGTGGAAAGAAAAAGGTTATCTTTTAGAAAAACGAGACCTTCCACCAGGAGGCGGTCCTAAGATAAGAGAGTTTAAACTTCCTTACGGTTTTTTTGAAGATCAACTCCGCTATGATGTAGCCAAAGATTTAGAACACTCCAACAAGCCTAAACTTTTTATGCTGGGAAAGCGTGACGTTCTTGCAGTACCCGAAGTTATTAAACAGCTATATAGCATAACTTCCGATCCAAAAGAACTCTATGAATTAGATTCTGACCATAATTACCGGTTTCATCCGGAACTGATAGAAGAAGTTAACAAAGTTGTCGGCGACTTCCTCTATAAATACAATCAAATTTAACCACGTAGAAAATTTGGGGTTGAAGTTATTCGGGAATTTGAAGTCCAACGTGTTGTTCGAGGCGGACAATTCTTTTTCGCTGCTGCATTTGCTCACCGTCTAGCATATCCAACATTGAGCCTTGTGTTTTTTGAATTTTTGAAACTTTTTTACTTAAACCGTCGATGCCTTTCTGAATATTATTAACTATATTTACGGTATCTTCTTGTCTGATTTCAACATTTTTAATTCTGTCATCCAGCTCTCCCATATTCGCCTGGAGTTGCATTCTGGACAATCTAATTTGACTTTCCAAAGTATGAGTTGAATCTTTAACCTCTACTTTTACTTCCTGGCGGATTACTTTTCTAATTTGATCTAAGTCATTTTTTGTCAACATGGAATAAAAGTATATTGCGGATTTAAAAACCTGTCAATCTATCAAACTCAATCAAAAAAATCCTTGGGAAAATTTGGGGTGGAATTTATTTTCTTAAACCCTCTGGATTTTCCGAAGGAATATCTAATCGTTGTTCCAATTCTGTTAATATTTGTTGTGCTTCCTCCGGCTTAATTTTTCCCGCAGCCACTCGCTCTCTTATCTGTTTTGCCGCGTTTGCGTCAGACTCTCGTCTTAATTGTGCTGTTCGCTCCGGACTTATTGCCCCAGGCTCATCGTTTAACAAAGGCCCTTCTTCTGGCTCAAGCATTGCTGATGACTTTTGACTGTTCACAGGAATATTTTATCATATTTTCTCAGCGGGGGAGATTTGGGGGTTGCTCCTTGTTCATCCCGCTATTCTCATATTCTCGAGAACATTGGAATAAAACCCTTCACCTCGTTATAACAATGTTATAACGGAATAATTATTAATCAAAAATAAACAGAGCAAAAAGAGTAGGAAAATGATAAAGAATTTTTAGACTGGGGAAAATTTGGGGTTGGAATCTTTTAAGAATAACTACTTGCACTATGAATCGATATGTATTATATTTACCTTGTAACTATTAATTTTTAATCTTCTATGCAAGTTATTACTTTTGATAAATCGCTAACGCTAGAAATTCTATCTTCATTTAAAAAAGGCGTCGATACTGAAAATTACATAATTGATCATGCTGGAGAAAGAGTTTTGTCTTACGACGGCGAACCAATACAAATGCAACATCTGGGAGGGATCACAAAAGGATCTGAAATCTACTTAAAATCAGATATAATTTCTCTAATTCGATATTTCGAAACCAAATAATGAATTTCTTCGATTTGGTTGCAAAGTTTCTCTCCACAGGCGGAATAAAAGTAGATGCTAAAAAGGTTATTAATTTTGAGAAAATAAGCATATTAAACAACCTCAATATAGGAACTAAAACAACAACTATCGATAATCGAACTTTAATTATTGATTATTCAGAACTATCGGAAAAAGAAAGAAGAGATTTGCTGTCAAAACAAATTCCTCAACAGTTTAAAAATGGCATCCCCATATTGGAACAGGGTTTCTATGAAAACGTCGATAAATACAAAGAAACCGTTGGCACGGACGTGAATAAAGAATTAATATCTTATTTTACAGGAAAACTTCCAAATGAAGACATTATTGTTCTAAAAGCGTCTATTTACCTTAAAGAAGTTTTAGTTGCCGGAGGAGACAGTGACTCGATAAAGCAGGAGATTATCCAAAGGTATGGCACTCGCGGGAAAAACATTAGCAATTTATATACTGCTGGTTATTTTACCAGTTGGATTAAACCACTTTACGAAGAACTAACTAAATCTAACTCTGATTCTATGGCTACGAAAAAAAAGTTTTGTGAAATCTATCAAGAGATAGTTAAATATCCTCCCTTTGCTTTATTTATTCATCGATCAATGACCCCATTGGAAATAGAAAGAGAAATAAAGAATAAAATTTCTCATCTTAATAGATATGGCATTAAAACCCTCAATATACACGCAATCGGACACAGAAATATTGAAACGACAAATAAGGTAATTAAGAAACTTGAAAAATCTATTAAATTTAAAAAGGAAGAAGTAAAAGAAGACGCAATATTGGTAATAAAATTAATGATTTTATAAATATCGCGAACTACTGGACACCTATTTAGCCCTCTAGAAATTCGTCTGTTATCCATTCGACTATTCTCAGAATCTTCTATATACTTAATTCGTGAAACTATTTTTGTCATCATACGAACTGGGGGAGAATCCTGAAAAATTAGCTAAGTTAGCGTCAGCTAACAAACGCGTTGCTGTTATCGGCAATGCCTCCGATTTAAAAACGGTTGAAGAAAGAATTGAAAAAATAGCCAAAGAAATCGATCCACTCATTGAAATCGGCTTAATGCCGGAAGAATTGGATCTTAGAGATTACTTTGGAAAAGAATCTGAACTCAAAAAGAAACTGGAAGAGTTTGGTATGGTTTGGGTAAAAGGCGGCAACACTTTTGTTTTAAGACGCGCTTTTAAACAAAGCGGTTTTGATAAATTAATTAAAGAAAAGATTGATGATCCGGATTTTGTTTATGCCGGATACAGCGCGGGCAGCTGCATTGTAACGCCGACTCTAAAAGGTTTGGGAATTGTCGATGATCCGGTTAGTGTTCCGGAGAATTATGATCCGGAAATTATTTGGAAGGGTTTGGGATTTGTGGATTATTCGATTGCGCCGCATTACCGATCTAATCATCCGGAGTCGGCAATGGTGGAAGAGACTGTAAAATATTTTATTGAACATGGAATGCCGTATAAACCACTCCGCGACGGGGAAGTAATAATTACGGAAATTTGATCACAAATTAACTACTGGAAATAAATCCCTCAATTTGCTAAACTGATTGCTATGGCGAAGAAAGCCCCAGAAGAAAAGATAGCAAAAAACGATTATTCTGCAGCGCAAATTCAAGTTCTTGAAGGACTTGAGCCGGTTAGAAAAAGACCGGGAATGTACATCGGCTCCACCGACATCATCGGACTACACGAATCACTAAGAGAAATTATCGATAACTCGGTTGACGAAGCCCTGGCGGGTTCCGCCAAGAATGTTTGGATTATTCTAAACGCCGACGGATCGGCAACAGTCAGCGATGACGGTAGAGGTATTCCGGTCGACATAATGCCGCATTATAAAAAGAGCGCTTTGGAAATTGTTATGACTAAGCTACATGCCGGCGGAAAATTCGGCGGCAGTGCTTACAAAATTTCCGGAGGACTGCACGGAGTCGGAGCATCAGTTGTTAACGCGCTTTCCGAATGGACTTGGGTGGAAATAAAAAGGGACGGCAAAATCTATACTCAGGACTACGCCAGAGGTAAAGTAACTTCCGATTTAAAAGTCGTTGCCAAATCGAGATTAAGTCATGATTTTATCGAGAACAAGGCAAGCGGCACAACCACGACATTTTTGCCCGATACCCAGATTTTTTCCACAATAGAATTTGAATTTGACACGGTTAAAAAATTAATCAGAGAAAGAGCTTATCTTGTCCCGAATTTATATTTCCATTTGTACGACCACCGAGCGGAAAAGCAAAATGAAATTAACTTTTATTTTGAAGGCGGAATCACATCTTTAATTTCAAAATTGAATGAAAACAAAATCGGGCTGCACGAAGTTATTACTATTGATAAATCTGAGGGTGAAGTCAATGTTACCATGGCCTTGCAGTACAACGACGGCTATGCGGAAAATGTCGAATCTTACGTTAACGTTATTAATACCATCAACGGCGGCACGCATTTGACCGGATTTAGAATGGCCTTAACCCGCGCCATTAATGACTACGGCAAAAAAATCGGTAGCTTTAAAGACGAAGAAGAAGGCATAACCGGCGATGATACCAGAGAGGGATTGACTGCGGTCATTTACATTAAAATGCCACAGGATAACATTCAGTTTGAGGGACAAACCAAGGGAAAATTAGGCAATGCCGAGATTCAGCCAATTACACAAAGTATTGTTAAAGAAGGCTTGTCAACTTATTTTGAAGAAAACCCGTCCGATGCCCGAAAGATTTTGGAAAAAGTTTGGTTAGCAGCCAAAGCAAGACTGGCAGCAAAAGCCGCCAAAGAAGCAATTCTTCGAAAAGGCGCTTTGGAAGGAAGTTCACTTCCGGGAAAACTGGCCGATTGCCAGGAAAAAGATCCGAGCGTTTCCGAATTATATTTGGTTGAGGGAGATTCGGCCGGCGGATCGGCCAAGCAGGGAAGAGACAGAAAATTCCAGGCAATACTACCTTTGAAGGGAAAAATTTTGAACACCGAAAGAGCCCGTCTTGACAAGGTAATCGAACACGAGGAAATTAAAAACATTATTATTGCACTCGGCATGGGAATTGGGGAGACAATTAATTTTGAAAAGTTGAGATACCACCGCATTATTATTATGACTGATGCCGACGTTGACGGAGAACATATCGAAACTTTAATTTTGACATTCTTTTTTAGACATATGCCGGAAGTAATCAGAGCGGGACATTTGTATATTGCCATGCCGCCGCTTTTTAAGATTTCCGCCGGCAAAGACGCCAGATACGCCTACACCGAAGAAGAACGGGAAGTCGCGGTTAAAGCAATGTCTACCGGCAGAAATAATATTTATGTCCAAAGATACAAAGGTTTGGGCGAAATGAATCCGGAGCAGTTATGGGACACAACCATGAATCCTGCTAACAGAATGTTAAAACAGGTTAATATTGACGATGCCGAAGAAGCAGACGCCACATTTACAATGCTGATGGGCGACGAAGTCCCGCCACGCAAACACTTTATCCAGTCTAACGCAAAACACGCTAACCTGGACATCTAACCACATATATAATAGTATCCCTTGACTCGAACTGTCCTATAATGTTACAATTCAACTACTTATGTTTGCAGAATCAGAATTTTACCTAGGACAAAAAAAAGGTACTTATGCAACGCCCGAGTCTTCGACAGTCCCGCCGGAAACACTTGAAGCTATGGAATCCTCACGATTTTTATCGCATCTTTTTGAAATTCAAGAACAAAGTCAAGATGCCTCAATTTCAAACCCGGGAATATTTGCCGAATGGTTAAAATACGTAGACGAAAGATATTTTGCCAAGCATGTAAAAAGCTCTATTGTCGAAACTAAAAAAAATGGCAATGTCCAGGGATTTTTTTCTTTTTACGACTCGCACTCTCCAATTCTAGTTACTATTAAAGCCAATGATAGTTCTGCCGATTTAATTACTGCCAGGGTAGACATTCTTGATCCAAAAAGAATAATCAGAGGAAATTATAAAGATGCAGTCGCCTCAACTTGGATAGCAGGCCAAATGGAAACTGCCAGACTGCACGGCGCAATGTGCGACATGCTCAGGCCCCTGGGATCTAATAGCTAAAATCACTCCTATCATTTGATTTTATTGTCTCTAAGGGCTAAAATCAAATACTGATGAGCGCCGAATCAAAACCCAACTCTCTTAGTATTGCCGACCGGATATTTAAAGCTATTACGGAAAGACAAAGAAGAATTGATGAGGATATTGATTTCTTTACGGAAATCGGACAAAATTTAGCGGATGAAAAAAGAATAACGGGATTTAAAATCAGGCGAATCACTACCGGCGTTCAAATATATTTCCGCTCAAACCAACCATGTTTAGATTCCACGATCAGCGACCGACACATTGCTATTGAAGAATTTCCGCAGTCGGATAGCCCAAACCTTATAACCGTTCGCATCAGTGAATTATGCCAACCATATCCCGCTCCGTCCAGAATGTCAGACGGTAAAAAAGAGGATGAACAAATAACTATTCTTTTGGAAAAATCCGAAGTTGAACGCGCTCAACTTCCTAAAATCTTAGAAGAACATCTTCCAAAACCCGTAGAATTGGCTTAAAAACATTTTTGCTATAATCAAGTTATGATAGACGAACTATCTGTAATTATTCCTGCTCTTAACGAAGAACATTATCTCCCACGACTTCTTCAATCAATTGCTGAACAAAACTATCAGGGGAATTTAGAAATAATTGTTGTTGACGGCGGATCAAAAGACAAAACCGTAAATTTGGCCAACGGTTTTAAGAAACAATTAAAACAGTTGACCGTAATCACCACCAACAAAGGTATTTCCCGTCAAAGAAATGTTGGCGCCGATAGGGCAAAATATAAATACCTGATGTTTTTGGATTCCGACACGTACTTACCGCAAAAATTTCTTTTCCAAATAACCCAAAAAATAAATCCCGATAAAATATTTATCGCAAATCCGTTAATCTTACCGATGGACGGAAATATAATTGACTCAGCTTTCGTTTTTATGGCTTATGTTTTTCTTCTGGGAATATTGCTTCACATCAAACCCTCCAGCGCAGGAATGTGTCTTATCACCACTAAAGAAAATCACCATAAGATTAACGGCTTTAACGAAAAAGCAGTCTGTGGAGAAGATATTGATTATGGATTACGTTCTATCAAAGCAGGAGCAAAATACCGTTTCTATTTTAATCCGCATATGTATGCATCCGTTAGAAGAAGAAAGCAAATCGGCAGATTTAAGCTAGCAATTATTTGGATGCACTGGTATATCGACAACGTAACTCACGGAGCAATCACTAATTCTTCCAAATATGAATATTCTTTCGGAAACCATTGAAAGATAGAGTATAATAATTTGATGATTAAAGTTATTGCATTTGATTACGCCGGCGTCGTGAGTCCCAAGGGACCGATCATCCAGTGGATGAAAAAACATTTGCCCGAAAACCATGAGAAAGTACACTTATTTAAAGAGCATGCTCACAAATGGGACAAGGGGGAAATTGGCTTAAATGATTATTACCAAATAGCTAGTCTTATAACCGGCGTCAATGCTGATTCTATTTGGGAAACATTTTTTGAAGAAACGTTTTTACACAGTGACGTTGTCGAACTAATTAACAAGCTCAAGAAAAATTACAAAATATTTTTATTCTCTAATTATTGCGGTGAGCTACTCTGGAAACTCTTGAAAAAACATCAGGTTAGTAATTTATTCGACGAAGTAATTATTTCCTCCGAACATAAACTGGAAAAACCCGACCCTAAATTGTTTGCCATTTTGAAAAATATATCAGGAGTTAATAAGAATGAGATTATTTTTATTGACGACCAAAAAGAAAACGTTGACGGATCAAATAATTTTGGCATCAAAGCAATTCAATTCCTAAGCGCAGAGCAATTGATAAAAGATCTGAAAACCGAAGGCGTAAAAATATCCCGTTGACAAAAAGGCTCCGGAGGACTATATTCTTCTTGCAATGACACAAACTGAAGCACCAAAACCAACCGTACTTCCTCCATCAGATGCAGTTTTTTATGTTAAGGGTAGAGTTCCAGATCCGGGAACAAGAGCAAATTTATCATCGTCAACAACTGACGGAGACAGCCCTGCAACTGCAAACCAAAAACCGATAATTCGAACAGAAACCTTTGCACTCAGCGGATATGATTCATCTGTTCCGGCAGCCGGACTAGGGCAACCTATCGATGTAAAATCAACCCAATCAACTCCAAAACCCCGAACTGTATCTGAGCTGCTGGATCTATGGTCCGGCGATGTCGAACCTCAAACCGATGAAGAGAGAAAACTGGTAGAAGAACATTGGAAAACAGTTAGAAAAGCATTGTAACCATATATTCTAATCCTGACACCGGAAAAATTATCACTAAAATAGACTCTTCAAAAGTACTCAACAATCACCCGTAAGTCCGCATTGAAATAGCGCAAAACTTGTCAGCAAATGATATAATGTATTTGGTATGAAAAACGTAAGCGCATTACTTAATTGGTATTACGGAGAAGCCTCTTCGGGAGGTCTTCTTTCCGTGATGTAAACTAAAAGATTTCGGAAAAGACAAGCCTCCCGCAGGGGAGGTTTTTTTGTGGCCTGCCCGCCGAAAAATCGCGCCATGAGCCGTATTCGAACAGAATTGAAAAGGCGAATGGCAAGATATGGCGGGGAAAGAAAGGAAATTATGAAAACTCTAGGAATTATCGGAGGACTGGGACCTAAGACAACTGCGAAATTTTACATGCGGATTGTGTCTTTGTGCGCAAATAGGAATCTTGAGCAAAGACCAAATATTTTAATATCAAACGTTCCGATTTCTCATAAGCTTGAAGAAAAATTTATTAATCGGTCGGAGGGCAAAAAAGAGTTTTGTGAGCTCTTGATAACGGCTGCCAAAACATTAGAAAAAGGCGGAGCGGATTTCCTTGTGCTTCCGTGCGACACCGCTCACGTTTTTATTGAAGAAATTAAACTTGCAGTAAACATTCCCGTCTTAAGCATTATTAATGAAACTGTAAAAGTTCTAAAAAGTAGGGGAGTGGAAAAAATCGGATTACTATCAACTCCGGCAACTGTTAAAAATAAGTTATTCGATAAAAAAATTGATTTAATCAAACCGAGCAAGTCAAACCAAAAGAAAATGGGATTAATTATTAATAGTATCTTAAACAACAGAAATATTGATGAAAACAGAATTGAACTTCTAGAAATTATTAAAAGTCTTTCAAAAAAATCAGATGCACTGCTTTTAGCGTGTACCGATTTACAACTATTAATTCCTGAAAAAGAAATTAACGGCGTTGAAATTTTCGACACCATGCAGATTTTGGCCAATGCAACAGTCAGAGAGATTATTAATGAAAGGAGGTAAAAAACATATGGGAAGATTTTTTGAATCGGAATCACAGCTTATCGATTTTGCAAAACAAGCGATCGAAGAAAGAAGGCATGGAGCCAAAGCTATTGGATTATTTGGTAGTCGCGCTAGGGGAACTCAAAGAAATCACAGTGATATGGATATGTTAGTTCTAAACGATAAATTTCCTCTTCAACTACCAACATGGACTGAGGCGAATAACCATCCCAGCCCCAATATACGAATGGTAGGAGATATTCATATACTCAAAATCCCGAAGGAAATTTTTAAGAATAAATCTGATAGCAGATTGAATCACGTAGCGTTAAACAGTATTAAAAGAGATGTTATATGGATCTGGAAAAAAGGAAAGCATAAACCTAGATAATCTATCCGAAAAAGACTGTTTATAAGGCTTGAAAATAATAACTTATTCCCTTATAATAGTTAAATTGTTCCTATGGATTTATCTTTGATTTTTCAACATAAACTAATCATTTCGCTCCTCGCAGGAGTCTTATCGATTGCCTACGCATTATTTTTAAGCTTTCAGGTTTTATCCAAAGAAAGAGGCGATGCCAAAATGAACGCTATTTCCGACGCCATTGCCGAAGGCGCAGCCGCTTACATGAAACGACAATACATGGTAGTTGCCGCAATCGGGGCAGTGATTGCTGTTGTTTTATTTTTGGTCTTTGGTTTAATTACCGCCGCAGGCTTTATTGTCGGCGCAGTTTTTAGTACTATTGCCGGCGTAATTGGAATGTCAATTGCTGTTAGAAGCAATATCAGAACCGCACAGGCAGCTAAAAAAGGTTTATCCGCGGCTTTTGATTTAGCCTTTAAAGGCGGAGCGGTCACCGGACTTATGGTCGCAGGCTTAGCTCTACTTGCCGTAACCGGATTCTATTGGGTGTTAGAAAGATTCGCCAACGGCAATTTACAACCGCTAATCGCTTTGGGTTTTGGAGGATCTCTGATTTCTGTTTTTGCCAGACTCGGCGGAGGAATTTTTACTAAGTCCGCTGACGTTGGAACCGATATGGTCGGAAAAATTGAAAAAGGCATTCCGGAAGACGATCCGCGAAATCCGGGAGTTATTGCCGATTTGGTGGGGGATAACGTCGGAGACGATGCCGGAATGGCAGCCGATCTTTTTGAAACTTATGTTATTACAGTCGTTGCTGCAATGATTTTAGGACACTTAACTTTTCCAAATAATCCGACTGTTTTATTCTTCCCAATGTTAATCGGCGCCATCTCGATTGTTGCCTCAATTATTGGCACATGGTTTGTCAGACTCATCGGCAAAGGCTCGGTCATGAAAGCTTTATATCAAGGCTTAATCGCGGCAATGCTTGTTTCAGCAGCCGGATTCTATATTTTAACAATGGCAATTTTTCCACATGGCTTAGGTAGCATTTCATCTTTAAACTTATTCTTAACTTCAATTATCGGTTTGGTCGTTACCATCGGATTGGTTATAATAACCGAATACTTTACTTCCAAATCTTTTTCTCCGGTTAAAACGATTGCCAATGCCTCAACCACCGGATCAGGAACAAATGTTATCGCAGGGCTTGCTGTTTCCATGAAAGCTACCATGGCGCCAATTCTTTTAATTGCCGCCGCTATTTTAGTTGGCTTTAATTTAGCCGGACTTTACGGAGTGGC
>Ga0182027_10004909_pt1 | contig 20530 bp, 10 predicted proteins | sample 712E1DmetaG_FD_121300 | JGI IMG/M metagenome (GOLD analysis project Ga0182027, IMG submission 121300) | Permafrost microbial communities from Stordalen Mire, Sweden - 712E1D metaG (Illumina Assembly) | ecosystem: Environmental > Terrestrial > Soil > Wetlands > Permafrost | place: Sweden...
GTCCGCATCCCGTCTTTTCGTCGGGCATCGCTCCGCTCGCCCTCCTTCAAGACGGGATGCGGACAAGGAGATTCCTGTTTTGCTAACTACAAAACTTGTCCTGTTTTGCTCGCCCCGCGACATGTCGAAAGAAGACAACGCTCGCGGGCGGCAATTTCAGCCACCCGCGAGCGCGTGCCAGAGATACTTGGTCAGCAGCCCGGTTTATGGCAGGGGCGGGCCGACTTTGATGCGGTAAAACTGCGACGGCAGCGTCGCCGCATTGGTGTCCGTCCACGTGAACGGCATCGGCGGCGAGTTGGTGATGAAGAGCGTGCTCCAGTCAAACAGGTTCGAGGAAACCTGCACGGCATAATCCGGTCCCGTCTGGCCGCTGACCTGGAATCCCAATTGACCGTTGTTCAGCCCGAGTGAGACGGCGGTTGGCTGGGTGAGCGGATTCACTGTGATGTTGAAGCTCTGGGTGGCGCTCAAAATGGGAGAGCCGTTGTCGGCGACTTTCAAGGCAAACGCGTTGGTCGTGTTGGCGTTGGTCACCGCCGGGCGCCACGCGAAGGCCCCGGAGTTGGTGTTCAACGTCGCGTTGCCGGGGCCGCTCAAAAGGCTGAAGGTGAGGGTTTGCGGCGGCTGATCGGTGTCGGTGGCGCTGGCAGTGAACACAATGTTCGAGCCGACGTTCACGGTTCGGCTGCCAATGGGCGACAGCACCGGCGGCGTGTTGTTCACAGCGGGCGAGAGCAACAAGTCAACCATGGTGTAGGGTGGAATGGAGACGGTGAACGAGTTTCCCAGCCCGGACACGGTATTTGAAGATACCGGGTAAGTCGGATAGATATTGGCGCCGACAAAATTGGTGAAGCCGAATTGATACCAGATGCCGGAGTTGGCCAGGGTCGGACCGCTGATGTTGACAGCGGCAAGGATGGAAATGTTCGGATCCGTGTTTATGAACATGACGCCCGTCTTCCCGTCCTGTCGCATGGTGGCATGCATGTGCAAAAGACTTTGGGCCGAGGTGGTTTTGAGGAACGTGTCGCCCACGTTTGCGAGCAGACGGGCCATCTTCGATCCATAGGCCGGTCCCAACAAGGTGTTATCGGCAACGCCGGGATTGATTCCTGAATTCCCCAGGAAACCGTTGTCCAATTCCTGGTAATCCACATTGACGATGCCGTTTTCAATCCATGTCAAAAAGTCATCCGCGGCAAAAAGCGCCGCCGGGGTGCCGTTGACGCCACTTGAAGCCCCGGTCTCGGTGACGGCGATTCCCATCTGAGCGGCAAAAGCCGCCCCGACATTGTTGGTCAACTGCGTGCGGGTACTGTTGACGATCGAGCCAATCTGGCCTGACGTGGTCAGCAGGGCGGTGGCATCGCCGCTGGGGTACCAGTGAATGATGACGAAGTCCGCATTGGTGCCGGTCTGGCCCAACACTGCGGTATTATAAGAGGAACGGCCCGTATCGAATCCGACTCCGCATTTGATGCTGGCATCCTGTGCCTTCATCGCCTTGATAAACATCACCGAGTTCGAGCCGTAAGCGGTGGGAGAGAGGACGGACTGACCGACGCGGTCGGCGGGGGTTTGATCCAGGAAATGCAGGTCTTCTTCCCAGTTATAGCCGTTATAGTAACCGTTGCCGCCTTGTTCATTGCCGATTTCCCAGTATTTGATATTCAAACCCCGGGTCACGTTGGCGTAATGGACCCAAGCGGCGGCCTCATTGGTATCACCGCCGCCATCGCAGGTGGGATTGGAGCCATAGTTGACGGTGATGATGGCCTTGGCGCTGGCAGGAGTGACGAGGCTGTTGATGAAGTTGTCGAAGGTGTCGCCCGGAGCAAGATATCCCCCGCATCCAGTGTAGGTCTGCCAGTGAAAAATATCCGCATAGGATCCGCCCGGGTACCTGATGGCTGAAATTCCGGCGTTGGTCAAGGCGCTGGCCGCCCCTGAACTGGTCATGAGACTGAAATAAACCGCGCTGGCCACTCCCAGCCCTTCCACCGGCATCGCCGCCATGGTTTGGGCTGGATTGACAGTCACGGCGGCGGCCGAAAGAATGGTCACGTTGGCCACGCTGCTGGTGAAACTGCCCGAACCGTTGTTCACGATATAGTCGAACTTGAAGGTGCCGGTGCCGGGCGGAGTCGCCGTCAGACTCTGGTTGATGGCGCTGGGAATGTTGGTCCGGCTGCCACCGCTGCCGCCGTCCGTCTGCCATTGATAGGTCAGATTTCCCACCGGGGGTGAAGTCAACGTGACCGACGAACCGATGTAAACGGTGCTGGCCGGTAAAACAACGGGCGAGCCGACAACGATGGACACGGTGGCCACGCTGCTGGTGGCGCTGCCGGTAATGTTGGTTACGATATAGTCGAACTTGAAGGTGCCGAGGTTGGTTGGGGTCAACGTCAGACTCGCGTTGGTGGCGTCGAGAATGTTGTTCAGCGCGCCGCCGCTGCCATTATCCGTCAGCCATTGATAGTGCCGCGGCGGATCGCCCGTCGCGGCCACACCCAGCGTGACCGTGGAACCGATGTAAAGGGTGCTGGCTGGCGAGACGGTCGGCGCACCGGCAAGCAGGAGGCTCGAGTTCGTTGACATGCCGATGTCGAAAACCGCGTCATAAGCGGTGGGGGTGCCAAAGGCCATGGTTCCACCGGCGACCGGCACCATCGCGATTTGGCCGCCCGAATACTTGTTGCCGCTGGCAACGGCCATCGGTTCATAACCGCTGTTGGAAGTGAGGCCAAATGACCAGGCATAAGTGGCATTGGTCCCCATTGGCACGGCCAGATTGGTCCATCTCAGCCAGTCGCCGTCGTTGAAGGAGGAAATGGACGCGGTGTATGTTTGCAGCAGGGTGGCCGAGGCGCTGGACACGGAAAAAATGTGGAGCCAATAAGACGCGGGCGAACCAATGCCGCTGTTGTTACCCAGCCCGCCGGTCTTCAAAGCAATTGATGTCATCACGTATCCCGCCGGGCTGGTTCCCGTGGTGAAGGTCTGTCCGGGCTCGCCGTCGTTATGCCAGTCAACATGGTTGTTGCTGAAGTAATTCAGACCATCGGGAGAAGTGGTGTTGCCTGAGGTGCTCGTCTGGGAAATGTCGTTGGGTCCCGCCGTTGGGGTGGCAGAGCCAATGTCGGTGAGTGTTACTTGGGCGTAGCCAACCCCGGCCATGGCGCAGGCGGCAAATGCTAAAATGGCGGAACGAATGTATTTTTTCATTGAAAGACGGGTGGATGAACTTGAGAGGGTACGGCTGAAATTATTCCGGGCTTTTACGACAAAAATTTATGTTTCACTAGCATAATACATACCACACCTCGCGCCATATTGTCAATGTAATAAGCCGCGGCGAACAACTTTTCTCCAGCTTCGTCCGGGTTGCGCATGATGTCCGCAGGTTGAACGTGTTGGTCGCACGGGAAGTGTTTTTGACCGGCATTTATTTCTCCGCCGTGAACACGCTGTAACTGTGGGGTGGCAGATGCACGGTGAAAGACAGGCGCGGGTCGCCGCAGCCGAACCGGCCGGAACCCTGCGCCTCCATTTCGCCGGCGGTCACCGCACCGGTGACCAGATTGCGGAGCCTGGTAAATCCGCCCGCGACGGCAACTTTCACATCCGTTTCATCCGGCAGGAATGACTCCACAATGAATGTGTGGTTGTCGTAGGCAAAAAGGCTCACCTGGGCCGGGCCTTCGACGCGCACAAAAATATCCTGCGTCAGGGCGCGTTTGATCTGGGTCAGCACCTCGGCGGGCAGATGGTAAATATCACCGAAATTTTCCGGAAGGGTTAAGACATAAAGGTAGCCCTTGGCGTAGCCAGCCCGGAGCAACAGCGGATAGGGGATGCCGGCGGCGGTGCCGGAGACCAGCGCCCAAGCGTCGTTGGTGATGTAGTCCAGTTCGGGAATGGTGATTTCCGATTTCCCTTCAATGACGCCCCCGAAACCGCGCAGGTATTCCTTGAGCGCAATCTTTCGGTCGGTGTAACGAATCTCGACGATGTCTTCGATGCCCCGGTTCTGCAAGGCACGAAGCAGGCCGGAGGTGATGATGACATTTTTGCCGTTCATCAATTGCTTTTTGATTTTGCCCATAATGTCGCGGTCGGCACTGGCCGACTCGGCCAGAAAAACCGTGTGGGCGTTGGTCGGGAATTTCGGGGTCAGTTCAAGTGGAATTCCAACCATGCCCAGGTAATTATGGATATAGTCTTCGCCGACCGAGTTGACGGGTTTGTAACTTTCCAAACCGACCGGCTGGCCGAGCTGGCCGAGGAAAGCGTCCACCTGGTCGAAGGTGAATCCCGCTGCGCGGGATATCGTGGCGGGTGCCGCCGAAGTGCCGGCGTCCGGCCGGACCGAGGCCATCATTTTATCGAAATCGAAGCTCGGGTGCCGGTCCTGCCACACTCCGCGGTCGGAAGGCTGCATCAGCCGCTGGACCTGGCGCAGGTCGAAGAGCGTGATCTCCGGCGCTTTGGCGAAGAGCGTCAACCAGAGTTGTTCGGCGTAGCGGTCCGCGTAACGCATGCCGCCGGTGTCCACCCACCCGCCGCCGTTGCGACCGGGGGTGGCGTTCTCAAGATAGCGAACAATCGAATAGCCTTGGTATTGCTGGAGATGCTGGGCGTTGTTGAACGGCTCGCGCGTTTCCGTGCCGGTGTAAATGCCGTCGAAGTACTTTGCTCCAGCTTCCAGGTTGTAGCCCAGTCCCTGATAATGTTCGTACCAGTTCGGAAATTTCAGGACCACTTTCACCTTCGGATTGACCGCCTTGGCCGGCTTCACCACCAGATCGCGGGCCACCTTGTCCATCTGCTCCAGCCGGAACTGTGTCCAGCTTTTGCCGCCCTTCGCCTTTACGCACTCATCGCACTTGCAGTTGGTGAAGAAAAAATCGTCGAGGATGATTTCATCGAACTGCCCGGCGGTGTATTCGACGACCTCCTTGAGTTTCTTGCGATCAGCGGGCGTGCTGTAGCAGAACGACTGGTAGAGGTTGCGTTCATTGGCCACCGTCGCGATGCCGGCGGCAACCCGGATGCCCCGGCTCTCGAAAAACCGTTTGGCGCTGGCGATCGTCTCCCGGTCCGGGATGACGCCGTCGCGGTAAGTTTCGAGGTAAATCTTGTCCACCTTCAACTGGCTGCCGACGGTGCTCCAGACGTTGGAGAGCCAGACGAGATTGGTCATTTGGCGGACTTCATAAGCGCGGCAGTAAACGGACACAACGAAGTTGCTGTAATTGCCCGCCTGACACACGGACGGGAGCAGGAGCGCGCACAAAAGTTGCCAGGACCACAGGCCGGTGGGACGGTTTCGAATTTTCATAATCATCAAGCCGGGGAATTTTCTCAATTTTATAATCCTGCCGCCGGTTCACGCTGTATGGCCGGGCCGGTGGATCAGATCAACCATCATGTCACCGGCAGGTTAGCGGATTCTGGCGGGCTGGGAAGTCCTGTATTTCAACGGCCGTTTTTTCAGGCAACTTCAAACCTTCTGCGCGCGCTTTCGATGAGATCGGGTCGCGACCGGCGCGGCCTTCCAAACACGAACCCCCTTGGCTGCCAATCGTCGGTGGACTTTGAGGTTCAACTAAATTACGATGGTCATGTCTCATGCATTCACAACCTGCCCGCCAAATCGGGGCAAGGCCATGGCATCTTGGGGGTGGTTGCCTGCTGGCCCGCACCGGTTTGATGTTATCTGTCAGCCGTGTGCTCAAGTCGCGCACAAGAGCGGGTTGGTTTGGAGTGCTCGGGTGTGTCTTTATGGCTTCCACTGGCTTGACCGCTTCGCCGCCGAACTACATCACACGGGCGTGGAAGACGGACGACGGCCTGCCCGGCAGTTGTGTCATGACCGTCATCCAATCGCACGACGGTTATCTGTGGTTGGGCACGCGCAGCGGTTTGGCGCGGTTCGACGGTGTGCAATTCACAATTTTTAACGGCGGCAACACACCGGAGATGCAAGGCCCGCACATGACCTGCCTGTTTGAAGACCCGAAAGGCACGATTTGGATCGGGCATGAAACCGGGGAGTTGACCGCCTATCAGGACGGGAAATTTCGCGAGGTTCCCATCAAGGCAAGCTGGCATGGCGGAAAGATTTACGGCATCGGCGCCGACCTGGCTGGCGACGTTTGGCTTCTGAATGGCAACGGCGAACTGGCGCGGGTGAAAGACTGGTTCGTCATCCCATCACCTCCCCGCAAGGCCCCGCTTCGGCTTGCCCTGGTCATGAAGCCCGCGGGCGGTTTTTGGATTCAATTGGATAACGAGGTGTCGGAGCTGGCAGATGGCCAACTGCGACCCGTGCAATTTGATACGCCTCCCTACAATCGCTACATTCAGGGAATCGGGGCCAGCCGCGAAGGGGGCCTCTGGGTCATGACGGAAAGCCGGATGCGCAAGTGGAAAGATGGAAAATGGACCAAAGATCTGGGGCCGGCGCCCTGGGAGTGGGCACCGGTGAACAGGTTGATTGAAACGAAGGACGGATCCCTGGCAGTGGCGACACCCGATCGTGGACTCTATCTCATTATTTCCGGCCAGGGGATTTTGCAATTTTCGCGTGCGACCGGGTTTCCGGACGATTGGATTGCATCGCTCTACGAAGATCGCGAAGGAAACTTGTGGGTGGGGATGGGCAACAGCGGGTTGGCCATGTTGCGTCCCGGGAACATCACCACGATCAATCCGCCCGATCACTGGCAGGGGCGCGGGGTCCTGTCCGTTGCCAGCGGACCGGATGATGCGTTGTGGATTGGCACCGAAGGGGCCGGTTTGTACCGGTTTCTTGACGGCAGTTGGACCAACTTTGACCAAAGTGTCGGCATGAACCATCCCTATTATGTGTGGTCGGTCGTGCTGGACACACAAGGCCAAACTTGGGCCGGCACCTGGGGGGGCAGTTTGTTTGGGTGGAACGGATCTCGGTTCGAAGTGCCGCCGGAATTGCGCGACTTTCATGCCCCAATTCCCGCCCTCCTGGCCTTGCCCGGCGGAGAATTGCTCATCGGCACCAGCATCGGCCTGATGCAGTATGAGCCGGGCAAGATCACCTGGCTGGCTCGCGAGCCGGAGCTTCATTTGCCGGACGTGCGCACAGTGACAAAGGCACCTGATGGCACTTTGTGGTTCGGCATGTCCGGCGGCGGGTTGGGCCGCCTCCAGCAGGGGGTTCTACGACAATTTCGCCGTACCGACGGTTTGTCCAGTGACTTCGTGCAATGCCTTCATTTGGACAGCGACGGAACACTATGGATTGGCACGTTCAATGGATTGAATCGCTTCAAGGACGGCCGCTTTGTCGCCATCACAAAAATGCAGGGACTGCCGGATGACACGATCTGCGACATTGAGGACGACGGCCGGGGCTATTTCTGGCTCAGTTCTCATGGCGGCATCCTGCGGGCGGACAAAAACGAACTGAATCGCTGTGCGGATGGCCAGATAAAGGAATTGCATTGCCTGAGGTATGGGTTGAGTGACGGCATGCCGACGCTCGAATGCTCGGGGGGATTGCAGCCGGCGGGCTGCCGGACGAAGGATGGGCGATTGTGGTTTCCGACCAGCAAGGGACTGGTAGCGGTGGATCCCGGCAAGATCGAAACCAACACCCTGGTTCCGCCGGTGCTCATCGAACGGTTGCTCGTGGATGACCAAGTGGTGAGTGAAGGCACGGCATCCGAATCTCCACTTCGGATCGCACCGGGCCGGCACCGGTATGAATTCCAGTTCACCGGCCTGAGTTTCGAGGCGCCGGAAAAAGTGCGCTTTCGGTATCGCCTCGAGGGTGTGGATCCCGAATGGGTGGAGACGCAGTCATCGCGAAAGGCTTACTATACACATCTTCCTCCCGGCGACTGCCGATTTCGGGTGCTGGCCTGCAACAACGATGGCGTATGGAACGAGCAGGGCGCAACCTTGGCGTTCACGGTGCTGCCGGCGTTCTGGCAGACGTGGTGGTTCCGAATATCGGGGGCGGCGATGATCGCGCTGGCCGGCGGGGGGATTGTGTGGCTGGATGCCCGGCGGCGGATGCGGCGCAAGCTGGAGCGGTTGCAACGGCAGCAAGCCGTCGAGCGCGAACGGATCCGCATCGCCCGGGACATTCACGATGACTTGGGCGCGAACCTGACGCGCATCACGATGTTGAGCGAGTCGGCCAGGAGTGATTTGGAGAATGCGCGGCAGGTGGCCGGCCATCTCGATCAGATTTACAACACGGCGCGCGAGTTGACCCGGGCGATGGGCGAGGTGGTCTGGGCGGTCAATCCCCGGCATGATACGCTTGACAGTGCGGCTGCCTATCTGGAGGAGTTCGGGCAATATTTGCTGAGAACCGCCGGCATCCGGTGCAAAATGGACATGCCATCACAGTTCCCGCCTTGGGTGATCACCGCCGAGGTGCGGCATAATGTGTTTCTGGCCTTCAAGGAGGCGTTGCACAATGCCATCAAGCACGCGGGCGCGTCGGAAGTGCGGATTTCTCTTGCGGTGAAGCCGGCAACTTTCACCCTGATGGTCGAGGACAACGGAAGGGGATTTGCGCCGGAAACATTATTGGCGGGGGCGCCGCATGATCAGCCCCGTCAGGGGTCCGGCAACGGGCTGGCGAACATGCGCCAGCGGCTGGCCGAAATCGGCGGGTGTTGCGAAATAGAGAGTGCGCCGGGAAAAGGAACCAAGGTGGCGTTCACGATCACGTTGAAAGGGCTTTCCGCATGAGATGTCCGGAGCCGGCGGCGCGCCGCCCATTTACCGCCGATCAGTCCGGCATATCATCAGAATTGGTGACTCCAGTTGTTCCCGGGGTGCTGATAAATTACAAAGGCCCAGTTTGAGTATCACGGTTTCAATAATTGAAGACGATGCTGCGGTGCGGCAAATCCTGACCGGATGGATTGACGCGGCGAAGGGATTTCATTGTTTGAGCGCCTTTGGCAGCGCCGAAAGTGCGCTGGTTTCATTGCCGCAGGAGGCGCCGGACATTCTGCTGGCGGACATCAACCTGCCCCACATGAACGGCATCGAGTGTGTGCGCCGCCTGAAGCCTTTGATGCCGGCAACCCAGTTTCTGATGTTGACCGTATATGCGGATACGGATCACATCTTCAGCGCCTTGGCGGCCGGCGCGAGCGGATATTTGCTGAAGGAAACCGGGCAAAAAGAATTAATCGCTTCGCTCAAACTGACCCATGAGGGTGGCGCCGCCATGACCAGCCAGATCGCCCGCAAGCTGGTGCAATCGTTCCAGCCCCAGCCGGAAAAACCGGAGCCGAACGGCCTCACGCCGCGCGAACAAGCCATCCTCAAGTTGCTGTCCCGCGGCGATTATTACAAGGAGATCGCGGACTCTCTCAGCATCAGCGTACACACGGTTTGCACTCATATCCGCCACATTTACGAGAAACTTCACGTCCGCTCCCGCGCCCAGGCCATCGCCAAATATACGCATTCCCCCGCCACCTCGGCAGCCACCGATCCACCTCCATCGGCCAAATCAAAGGAGTAATCAATTGTAACTAATCAATTTTGGGGACTATCCAGCCGGGTGTTTTCTGATAGGATGTGCATTTGTGTGGATGGCTCGTGTTCTCGCATATCCCTTGTGTTCCTTTGGGTTTCTTCCCCCAAGGGACGCATACTACAAACAACCCCGACCTGCTTGGGGATGGAAGAAAAGGAAAAAAACAGAAAGTATATGAAATCAATAAAACTAACCTTGGCGCTGGCGTTTGCGTTGGCGGCTATGCCATTGGCCTCACGTGCTTACGTGTGGAGTTCCTGTGCCCAGTGGGGCACTTATACGAGCAGCGGCTACACATTCTACTGCGACGAATGGGGCAGCACCGCTTCCGAATGCTGCAATCTCAACAGCATCACCTCGTGGAATGTGGTGAGTTCGGTGCCCACCGGCGGCGGCGTCAAGGGTTATCCCAACACCGCCAGAGCCAGTATCGGCAAGACGGTCAACAACTACAGCGGTTCGGGCAGTTGGAACGGCAGTGAGCCCAGCGGCACGTATTGGGATTTAGCGTATGACATCTGGGTCCCCCGCGAGGTAATGGTCTGGGTTAACTGGAGCAGCGGCGTCGGTCCGTGGGGCACCTACACAACCACTGTGTCCCTCGACGGACAAAGTTGGGACGTTTATGTGGCTTCGGGCGGTCCTGTAAACTTCCTCCGCAAGAGCCACGCGAATTCAGGGTCTGTTAACTTGAGCACGCTCATCAAGTGGGGCGTCACCAAGGGCTATTACAGCGGCACCGGCACGATCAATGGGGCTGGCATCGGATTCGAAATTTTCGGATCGGGCAGTTCGCATACCTGGTACATGAACAGTTGCTCCATCGGGACTTAGTCTTCCCAGAACAATAAAGTGGTTTCAAAGGGACGGGCCGCTGGCCCGTCCCTTATTATATTGTGGCTTCAGGCAATGTTTGCGGACAAACTTGGGATGATCACGATGACTGCGGCGGCTAAAATGTTTCAGCGTTTTTTGAACTTGAGTTGATTCCTATGAATTTTCACGTTTCTGGAAGGTATTGCATGGCGTTGCGGATGATGGCCGCCGTCATGGCCATCGGTTTCATCGGACTGGGTTGCCGGCATGTTGAACCCCCGGCGCAGCTAAAGCCCGGCGAAGTTCCGCGCCGGCCGGAAGCGACACCCGTTGACAACGATTCAGTGCTGATATGGGAGGAGCAGATGAAAAACGCCGCCGGGGCGTTAAGTCAAAAGACCTATGCCCTGGCCGAACACCACTGTCTCGAAGCGCTGAAAACTGTTGGTAAATTGGGACCGGCGGATCCGCACCTGACCACCAACCTGGTTTATCTGGCGGGAATTTATCAGACGGAAAACAAATCCGATCTGGCCGAGCAGACTTTCCAAGAAGCCATTGCGAGCCGCGAGAAAGCGGTCGGAACGAATGATCTGAGCCTGGTCATGCCCCTGGATACCTTGGCGAACTTCTACTACTTTGCCGAACACCGATACGATCTGGCGACGCCGCTCTGCCTGAGAATCCTCCAGATTGTCGAGAACGCATCGCCCCGGGACGATGCCGAAGTAGAGAAGCGGGCGCGCGCTGTGGCCACCGTCTATCGCATCCAGGGTCAGTATGCCCAGGCCGAACCGTTCTACCAACAAGCCTTGGATTTGGCCGGGAAAAATGGCGATAATTTGCCGGGCTGTTTGCTGGTGGTGAGCGGCTTTTACCATGATTGGGGGAAATACGACCAGGCCGAATCTTTGTGCCAACGAGCGCTAACCATCCAGGAAAAGGCGGCGGCCTCAGACACCAATACCGAGCCGCAGATGAACCTGGCCATCACCCTTTATGGTCTCGCGGAGAATTACCGCAGTTGGGGCAAGCTCGACCAGGCGGAACCGCTCTATGACCGGTCGTTGGCGATTGTCGGGAAAACCCTCGGCCAGGACAGTTCGGATCTGGCGCGGCCTCTGGCGGGACTGGCGGCGACGGAACTGGGTCTGGGCAAAACCAATCAGGCTGTGGCACTCTACCAACGGGCTATTGCCGTGACGCAGGACAATCTGGAACCGGGGGATCCTGTGGGGAAGGCTGTTCTGCTTGAATACACCGCCCTGCTTGACGACCTGAACCGGCCGGACGAGGCAAAATCTTTGCGACAGGCTTATCAATGGCGGGTATTGATGTACAACTCGTCGCGCGCGCTGAGAGCCGGCAATCTGGAAGCAGCGGAGCGGTTTGCCGGCCAGGCATTGGATCTGGCCGGCGCCTTTGGTCCCACCGACACCCGCTTGTCCAAAAGCCAGGTGCTAATGGCCCAGGTCTATCGTCAACAGGGAACGAATGACCTGGCCGAGCAGACCTTCAAGAACGCCATTGCCAGTTGTGAAAAAGCCGCTGGGACGAACAACCCGGACCTGATCCTGCCACTGGAAAGCCTGGCGAACTTCTACTATTACACCAAAGTCCAGTACGATCAGGTCGCGTCCCTTTATCAGCGGATATTAAACATCGTCCGGGCCGCTCCCGCCCCGGATCCGCTGGAAGTGGCCCGGTGGGAACACAACCTGGCCGAAGTTTATCACCTGCAAGGTCAGAACGTTCAGGCCGAAGCCTGCCACCAGCAGGCGTTGGCAGCGATCGAGACCACCACGAATTCTACCGAGGCGGATAAAGTTCAGTATTTGCAGGCGCTGGCTGATTTTTACCGGACCGTCGGCAAATTTGGCGAAGCCGAAGTCATGGCTGAACGCGCGCTCGCCATTCGCGAGAAAGCTGCTGGGCCTGACGCGGGTCCCGATGCGGAATTGGACGCGGCCGTTTGCTGCGATTCCCTGACACAAATTTACCTCGCCTGGAACAAGCCCGCTCAGGCCGAATTGTTTTACAACCGCTCCCTGGCGCTGGTTGAGAAAATTGCGGGGGCCGACAACGCCGATCTCACGCCCCGGCTGATGGGGCTGGCCACGGCCTTGCGCGCGCAGAAAAAATACGCGGAGGCTGAAGTTCAATACAAGCGGGCTTTGACAATCACGCAAAAGAGCGTCGGTCCCGAAGCGCCACAGGTGGCCGACGTGCTCGACCAGTATGCCGCGCTGCTGGCGGAGATGAAGAAACCCGAAGACGCGAAAGGCATGCGCGACTGGGCTGATTCCATCCGCAAACAAGATGCTTTGCGGACAAATAATTGATGCCGGGAATTTCTGTGATAATTATTTGAAGTGACATGAAGCCGCCGAGTCTCCTCGCCATTTCCCTGGCAGGCAATCTGGTTCTGGCCGCCGTCTGGGTGGTTGTGCGGCAAGGAGCAACAGCCAGGACGGATGCCCCAGCTTCCGCGATGTCCCCGCCGGCAACTTTGCAGGCGGCGAATTCGTCCCCAGCCGCAACCGAAACACCGGGAACGGTAACTCCCTGGCGCCTGATTGAATCCGCCGACTACCGTCAATACATCGCCAATTTGCGCGCGGTGGGCTGCCCGGACTGGCTGATTCGTGACATCATCATCGCCGCCATTGACGATTCGTATCAGCAAAAGAACAAATCCGATCCGGGTTCCTTCGCGCCCTGGCTGGGTGTGGATCAGCGCCGCCAGATGTCCCGCAGCCAGTCGGCGCAACGGTTCGCCCTGCGTCAGGAAAAACGGGCGCTGGTCAAATCGTTGCTCGGATACGAATGGGACAGCCTGGCCAATGACGTCTGGAATCTGGACCTGCTGACCAGCCTGACGCTGGGGTTTTTGCCGGATGACAAGGTCTCAACGGTGTTGTTTCTCAGGGACAAATACAACGAAGCTGCGCAAGCCATCCGGGAAGACGCGAATTATATTCTGCTCGATGAGGACCGCGCGCATTTGCAGAAACTTTATGAGGAGTTCGGCGCCGAAAACTCCCGGGCGCTCAGCCCGTCGGAACTGGACGAATTGCAATTGCGGGCGCAGCAGGGCTTTCTGCTGGCCAATGATATAAATTTTGATGGCGTCACGATCAGCCGTGAGGAGTTGCGGGAGCTGGTCCGGCTGTCAAAATCTTACAAGGAAATGGCCCGGGAAGAATTTGTTCCGGATCGAACCCTGTCTGAAGCGGAGCAATCCCGCCAAAAAGTGGACTTCGAAGCGCAGGTCAAAACACTCCTCGGTCCGGGACGATTTGCGGATTACCAGCGGGCGCAGGATTTCAACTTTCGTGAAACCCTGGCCTTCACCCGGCAGAACCAACTGTCCCAAGCCGCCGCGATCAGTGTTTACGAGTCCTGCCGCAATGTGAACGAGCAGGCCGCCGAAATTCAAAAGGACGGGAATCTTTCTTCGGAGGAACGCGCCGCAGCCCTGGCCGTCCTGAAAGCCGCCACGATGAACACGATTTCGTCGGCGCTGGGCAACCACTATCACAATTATCTGAACGGACCGGGACGATGGCTCGATGCACTGACCCAACAGCCGGAACCCCCACCTCAGAATGGCACGCAATGAAACCACGCGGCATCCTCTGGTTGTCCTTGGCGCTGAATGTGGCCCTTGCCGCCGCCATTTTCCTATCGGCCCAAAAAACGCCCGCACCGCATCAGGCCGCCACCGCTTCGCAACCCGTCATCAACACAAGCCCGCAACCCGGGCTGGCGACCAACAATCCTGCGCCGGCCGGATTGCCTTTTCTCTGGAGCCAGATCGCTTCCGAAGACCTGAATACCTATCGCGACAATCTGCTCGCCATTGGCTGCCCGAAAATCACGATGCGCGAGATCATCCGGGCCGTCATCAACGAACGTTTCGGGCTGCGCCGCCGGGGCATCCTCGCCTCATTTCAAGAGCGGTACTGGGATTTGGTTTTACACCGGGAACTGGCCAGACGCCAATGGCTGCCCCGAACCGAATGGGGGCAGGCGCTGGAATCGTTGAAGGCGGAACGGCTGCAACTGATCACCGACGTGCTGGGCCGGGAAGCCCTGATCACCGAGGCTGAACGGCGAGCCCGGCGGGCGGAGCTGGAACAGCAACGTTCCTGGCTGTCACCGGAAAAACGCGGCCAACTGATCGAGCTTGAGGCACAGCACCAGCAACAATTGGTGGACTGGGCCGAGACCCTTGGCTCGCGGTTGAATGGCATGCCCACGCAAGAAGACGAAGACCGCCTCCTGAAGTGGCAGCAGGCTTTTGACGAGGCGGAGAAGAAGTTATTGACGCCAGATGAACTGGCCGAACTGCAACTCCGCGAGTCCGACGTGGCAGATTGGGCCGGCAACCTGCCGGGATTCAATCCGACCGAGGATGAATGGCGGTCCCTGACCGGACTGAGGTCCCAATATGAAGAGGCCCAGCGTCAGCTTGCCAACCCCGACCTGACGGATGAGGAACGGACGGCTCGCCAGAACGAAGTGCAGGCCAATTTTGACAACGCCGTCAAGGAGGCGTTGAGTCCAGACCAGTTTGCCCAGTATCAACTGGCAAACAACGACCAATACCAGGCGCTTCACAACGTGACGCAACGTTACGGCCTGCCCGACAGCGCGGCCACCGAGAGCCTCGGCGTGCAGCAAACCGCCCAAGCCCAGGCCGCCCAGGTGCGCGCCGACGCCAGCCTGTCCCCCGAAGCCCGGCAGGCCGCGCTGAACGCCATCCAGCAGGAAACCGAACAGGCCATGTCGCAAATCCTCGGCCCCAAAGTTCTCTCCACCTACAAGGAATACGGCGGCGACTGGGTCACCGGATTGAGCCAGACCGATTGACGCATTACGTAGGACAGCGCTTCCAGCCTGTCTCCATTGTTGAGGGTTGAATGTTCGATGTTTTGGAACGCCGGTCTCCGACCCGGCTCGATGCCGATATGAACAGAAGCTAACGAAACAAAGGAGAATACTTCGTTACCTTGGTTCCCTTCTGTGATGCTTAAGGCCGGTTCTGTCCTGCGTCATCAGCGTTCAAGAATCTTTGCGGCTCTCTGCGCTAAAGCGACCGCAGTCCAGACGCTGGTGCGACTGCTCATTGTCACCAAAATACGCGAAGCGTCTGGACTCCGGCCGGTTCACCGCCGCTTTCCATTCCCTGTTGCAAATCGCCCCATAACAGCATGGCGAACACTCAACAGATTTTTCCTCCGTTCTTTGCCTTCCTCGCACGACAACAATTCTTTGCTTTGCGGTAAAATCCGCTACCTTTCCGCCATGCAGCGGTTGAAAGGATTTTTTTGGACGGCGATGGTGCTGGTCATTTTCGTCGGCGGCATCTGGCTCGGTTTCACGGTCAGGCACTGGCTGAAATCCGGATCGGGATTGCGCGAGGAAAACACCGCAACGGTGGTCGAGCAGGTGCAGACGCTTTCGGATCTGGTCACGGTCAAATACGTGCTCGAAAAAGTGGTCATCCTCGAAGACGCAAAATGGTACGGTGAAAACCGCGTATTGCTGCTCGCGCACGGCATCGTGAAGGCCGGCATGGACCTCAAACGCATTACCCCGGATGATGTGAAGATTTCCGGCAAAAAAATCAGCCTGCGCCTGCCGTCACCGCAAATCACTGATGCCTATCTTGATGACAAGCAAAGCCAGGTGATTGACCACGTGACCGGTCTGCTGCGTGCGTTCGATAAAGACCTCGAACAAACCGCCCGGGCAAATGCTGTGGATGACATCCGCCGCGCGGCGCGGTTGGACGGCATTTTGGATGAAGCGGGCAAGCGGGCACGATTGGAACTGGAATTATTCCTGCGTCAGGCAGGTTTTGAACAGGTGGAATTTCGCTGAGACAAATCCAGCGTTGGCGCTGTCCAAAAATCAGACAGTATGGATGATTTTAACGGAGCCCGAACCTTCAGTGGGCGTTTCAGGGTCGATGGCAACATGCAACCGGCGTCTCGGAGGAGAAATCTTCAACGTTTCCGAGCGAGGTTGCATCAAATAAAGCGCCACTTGCGGCACGGGTTGACGGTTGGTGACCGCAGCCTGTCCGCGAGTTTCTTGTGCAAGTTTCAGCGCATTCATTTTTCTAGCCATGACGCTTCTTGCTGCAATTCATGTGCCAGAAAAATACAGTTCGTACCCTGCTTTTATTGATAAATTGATGATTTTGGCCGGCGGTCGAAAAGGGCGTCGAATCATTCAGCCGGCGGTTGGGTAACGAGTGTATTTTCCCATGCGTCAACCCGCCTCTGGTGATGAAAGAATACTGGCGGTGGAATTTTCCTTTGTGCAGATTACCCCCGCGTCTGTCCAACATTCAAAAAACCGAATGATTACAAAGTTTTCAACCCAGATCTCCAACCGTAAATTCATCTCCCGTTTCATCCTGGCCATGGTTCTGGCCGTCTTGCCGGTTTCCGCGCTGGCGGGTTATACGCGCATCAACCATCCGAATCCGGCGGACCCGATGGCGGTGGAAATATATCAGTTGGACAACGGCCTGAGAGTTTATCTGACTGAGAACCACGAATCACCGCGGTTCGAGGCGCAGATTGCCGTGCGCGTTGGCAGCAAGAATGACCCTCCCGAAACGACCGGTCTGGCGCATTATCTTGAACACCTACTGTTCAAGGGCACAACGCATCTCGGAACCACAAACTACGCGCTGGAGAAACCGCATCTGGACCGGATCACGGCGTTGTACGAGCAGCATTTCCACGAAACCGATCCGGCCAAACGCAAGGCGATTTACGAGGAAATCAACCAGGAGAACCAACTGGCGTCGCAATATGAAATTCCCAACGAAATTGACAAGCTATACAAGGCCATTGGCGAGGAAGGATTGAACGCGCACACGGGGCGTGAGGGGACGGTCTTCGAGGTGAACCTGCCGTCGAACCGGCTGGAGCAATGGGCGGTCATCGAATCCGAACGTTTTCAACACCCGGTCTTTCGTCTGTTCCAGCCGGAACTTGAAATTGTGTATGAGGAAAAAAACCGGACGCTCGACAACAAGGATGAAATCATCGTGGATGCCGTGAACAAGCTGCTGTTCAAGCAACATCCCTACGGCCAGCAGACCACCATCGGCGAGGTCGAGCACCTGAAAAATCCGTCCTTGGAACACGTGATGGATTTCTACAAAAAATATTACGTGCCCGGGAACATGGCCATCGTGATCTCCGGCGACATCAATTCCCATCAGGCCATCAAGCTCATTGACAAATATTTTTCGGCATGGAAATCGGAGCCGGTTCCGCCGCGCAAAACCTGGGAGGAAAAACCGCTGGCCGGGGCTGAACGCGTCACGGTGAAGTACAAGGCCGAGGAATATGCGCTGCTGGCTTTCCGCACGCCAGGCTTGAACGATGCCGACATACCGGCGCTCAAGGTGGTGGACATGGTCCTCGACAATTCGACCGCGGGACTGATCAACCTGAACCTGAATCAGCAACAGCAGGTGCGCCAGGCTGGCTGCGAACCCGAATTGAACAACGATTACAGCACGGAATATTTCTGGGGCATCCCCAAAAAGGGACAGTCGCTCAAGGAGGTTGAAGACCTGTTGATGCGGCAGATCGAACAGGTCCAGAAGGGTGAGTTCGAGGACTGGGTTCTTCCGGCAATCATCAGCGATTTCAAAAAAAGCCGCAAAACGCAGATGGAATCAAACGGAGGGCGCGTGGGGCTGATGCGGGAGGCATTTCTGGATTATCAGGACTGGGACTTTGCGGTCGGCGAGATCGCCCGCATGGAAAAGCTGAACAAGGCGGACATCGTGCGCGCGGCCAACAAATATTTCAGTGGCGGTTATGTGGCCGGTTACCGCGTGGACGCGCAGCAGGACGTGCCGAAAATCGAGAAACCGCAGATTGATAAAATCATAATTGATCCGACGCGACAGTCGGAGTTTTTCAAACAGGTGATAGCGATGAAGGTCAAGCCCATCCAGCCGGTCTGGGTCAAGCCGGGCAGGGATTACCAGAAGGAAAAAGCCGCAGACGGCGTGGAGCTGTATTATGTCAAAAACCCGTTGAACGATCTGTTTGCGCTCACCATTTCGGTGGACTTCGGCACCCGTCACGACAACCGGCTGGAAGCCGTCGCGGAACTCCTCGACAAGTCCGGCACGAAACCATTCAACGGCGAGGACCTGAAAAAAGAGTGGTACAAGCTGGGCACCGACTTCGCGGTCAACGCGAGCGACAACGAAACAACCATCAGCATTTCCGGCCTTGATGAAAATTTTGCGGCCTCGTGGGCGCTGCTGATGGAGCTGTTGCAGGAGCCAACCGCCGATGCCGAAACTCTGGCGGAGCTGAAGAAGATCATCCTGGTCCAGCGCGAGGATGCCAAAAAGGATTTCCAGACCATTGCCCGGGCCGTCGCCCGCTACAACCGTTACGGCAAGGAATCGTCTTATCTACAGGCGTTGCCGAATGACGCCGTCGAAAAGCTTTCGATGACCGACTTGCAGGATCTGATCAAAAGCCTTGTGCGCTACCGGCACGTGGTCACCTACACCGGCTCGCTGCCGCTGAAACAGGTGCGCGCCATCGTGCAACAGCATTTGATGGCCGGACCGTTGCAGGAACCGCCGCCCTACAAGTTTTTGAAAGCCGCTGCGCCCGCCGAAAGCCGGATTTACCTTTTCAACAAGGAAATGGCGCAAGCGCAGGTGCGCATTGAATTTGGCGATGGCCAGTACAACGAGACGAACCAGCCGCAGGTACAGCTTTTCAACGACTACTTCGCCGGCGGTATGTCCGGCATCGTGTTTCAGGAGCTGCGCGAATCCCGCGCGCTGGCGTATCAAGTCGGGGCCGTGTACAGCAACGGCGGCCGCAAGGGCGAGCAGAACATCATGATCGGCGCCATCGGCTGCCAGACGGACAAGACTCCCGAAGCGCTGGATGCTTTTCTCGACCTGTTTGAAAAATTGCCCGCCTCGCCGGAACGGTTCGCCGATACGCGCGATGCGATCCTCAGCCGCTATCGGACGGGCAAGATCGGTTTCCGCGACATCATCGGTTCGGTCCGCTCCTGGGAGCGGCTCGAAGTGCCGATTGATCCACGCCCTGCCCGCTTTGAAAAAATCCAGCAACTCGGCCTCGCCGATGTGCTGCGGTTCGACCAGGAACATCTGCAACACCGGCCGAAGCTGATTTCCATCGTCGGTGACAAAAATAAAATTGACCTGGAAAAAACCAAAAAGGACGGTGCGATGACGGAGCTGGAACTGAAGGACATTTTCGCCTTCTGACCGGCTGGTTTTCGTTATTTGCAGCTGGCCGGCGGAAGCTGTGCGAAGTGGCGAAAAGTTGCGTCGGCGCGATTCGCGCGTCACACTTGAGCGGTGAATCTGAACTGGGAAAAATTATGCGTGCTGGCGTCCAGGGAAGTCGAGACGACGCTGGCGGCGTTGCCGAAACCGTTGCGGGCGCGCGCGGAAAAACTACCGGTAACGTTTGAGCGCCGACCGAACGCGGGTTTGCAAGTTGACGGAATCGAGCCAGACACTTTGGGTTTGTTCACCGGACCGGAATTTGCCGATGAAGGAAATATTCCACTGCCGCCGCAGATAATTTTATTTCTGGAAAACCTCTGGGATTTTGCCGAAGAGGATGAGGTGGTTTTTCGGGAGGAAGTGCGGACGACTTTTTTGCACGAACTGGGACATTATTTGGGATTGGACGAGGACGAAATAGCCGGACGCGGGCTGGAATAGCGCGAATCGCCTGTATTTATGCGGTAAAAAACAAGAAAGAATTCTCTTGCGAATTTGGCGGGCGCTGGTAGTTTTTAAAAAGTCTTCCGCGTGGCGGAAGAAACGACTGGCTAAAAAGCCTGTTGACAACCGGCGCGAGTCTGATAATTTTCGCGCCTTCAAAACTCGAATCTGAGATGCCGAGTTGAATGTAATGATTCGGCGCTTGGGTTTTTTGTCCCCTAAATGGGGAAAACGAAAGGGCTGAGAGGCCCGGCGAATTTTGGGTGAAAGCACCCATTGCTCATTGAAAATTGAATTGTGCGATAAGTGAGAGCCCCTTCATTGACGGCCAGTTAGTGGCTGTTTTTGAAGAGTTTTAAAATTGTAATTCGTCCGACTAA
>Ga0182027_10004910_pt1 | contig 20521 bp, 18 predicted proteins | sample 712E1DmetaG_FD_121300 | JGI IMG/M metagenome (GOLD analysis project Ga0182027, IMG submission 121300) | Permafrost microbial communities from Stordalen Mire, Sweden - 712E1D metaG (Illumina Assembly) | ecosystem: Environmental > Terrestrial > Soil > Wetlands > Permafrost | place: Sweden...
ACCGTTAGCGGCGACTGAAGAGAAAAGCACACGCTGGCCTTCGTAGGGATAATAAAATTTAATCGGCAGTTCATTTCTTCGGTTGAAAATTGGTTGGCAGGTTGAATGAAAGAAATAGTTCAATCTTCGCAATGTGGTGAATTTAAAAAGTGAAATGATATAGGTATCAAAGGAAGATATTGGCAAAAGATCAGCCAGCCGCTAACACAGGGTATACAACATGCGGGGTTTCAGGGTAATTTGCAAGTTCAGGGCTCGCTGGCAAAGGTAGTAACGGGTGATAGTGGATCGGGCACGAACTCCCGCACGCTGCATACCCTCAACGTTATAAACCATTTTAAAAAAAAGAAAACTGCATAATGACAGACACCGAAAAATTGGATTATAATCAGATAATTCAAAGAATACTAGATGATAGGAATTCTATGAAAGTTATTATTAAGGATTATTACAAGATTCATGGAGATTTATTCCTTTCGAAATTAGGTGAGTCAGTTTCTAAATGGCATAATTTACCGGCATTGAATAATTTTAAAAAGTCTGTTATTGATTATTGTAATTTATTGCTTCATGATTCTGAAATTGAGGAACAACGAAAGATTTATTTAAATATTATGGACGAAAATATTCGTAAAATATTGGAGTATTTACAAACTCAAATAGAGAATCATGTAACATGGACTAATTGGGACGATTCATTATTCGATAAATTAAATATTGATAAAAGTCAAAACCCGCGTTTACTTAGTATCCTAAAATCGAAGAATTATATAGATACTATGGAGCCTATAGGTGATTTAAAAGCTGTTTCAATTAATGATAATGGGACAACTTACTTAGTTAATTTTGATAATAAAAAGCTAGAACCAAAGACTATTTACATAAGTGGTAATTATAACCAAGTCAGCCAAGATTCTGCATCTAATTTTGCCAACAATACATTGACTCAACCATCGACTTTGCAGTCAACCGGTAAAGACAAAAGGAATTGGATTATAAAAATATTGAATAGTAATTGGACTATTACAATAATCGGTGCAATTATAGCTGGAATCGTTGTTGCTTATTTTATATTTCGACTAAAATGGAATAAATAAAAACGGTTTATAACATGCAATATAAAAAATTGGGGTTTAATAGGTTATTCAAGGATTGTGGCTCGCAGCAAATGCAGTGTAGCTTGATAGTGAATCCCTTCGAACTCCCCAACTTTTCATATTGCCAACGTTATGTACAACTGTAGAGAAGCAACATGCAAGGAAAAAATCACTGCGGAAAAGGATCAACAAAATAAATTGTATTAGCTGAAAACACAGGAAATTTGCTCATATTAAAAGATCTAATGCCAAATAATGATAGTTATTATTTAAAATTGTAGACATGAAACACTTATTAATCAACATTTGCTTTTTAAGCCTTTATTTTACAGGGTATGCTCAAGCCCCAAACATCAACTACACCACACCGAAAACCTTTACAGTAGGGGAAACTATAAGCCCATTAACTCTTGTAAATAGCGGGGGGAGCGTGCCATCTACAGTCCCAGGAGTAACTACCCTTGCTGGAAGTACCAGTTACGGTCATGCCGATGGCACTGGCGCAGAAGCAAGCTTTTACTATCCTGAGGGTGTTGCGGTTGATGCCTCAGGCAACGTGTATGTGGCAGATCAGTATAATAATATGATTCGGAAAATAACTCCTGCAGGAGTGGTTACTACCTTAGCAGGAAAAACCACGCCAGGTCATGCAGATGGTACGGGGGCAGGGGCAAGTTTTCATTGGCCTACTGGAGTCACGGTAGATATTTCGGGCAATGTATATGTAGCAGATATGTCCAATAATTTGATCCGGAAAATAACCCCCACTGGGGTAGTTACTACCTTGGCGGGCAGTATTAATGGTTGGTGTGGTTCATTCAATGGCACTGGTGTTGATGCACAATTTTGTACACCTCACAGTGTTGCTGTAGATGACTCAAGCAATGTGTATGTAGCAGATGAATCGAATAATATGATAAGAAAAATAACTCCAGCAGGATTGGTATCAACACTAGCAGGAGGCAAAACTTCTGGTTCAGCCAATGATATAGGGACTTTGGCAAGTTTTAATTTTCCTTATGGAGTAGCTGTGGATACTTCTGGCAATGTATATGTGGCAGATCAGAGTAATCGAATGATCCGGAAAATAACTCCCATAGGAATGGTAACAACCTTGGCAGGCAGCGGCACTACAGGGTCTACTGATGGCACGAGCGCTGAGGCAAGCTTTTTTTTGCCTTGGAACGTAGCGGTGGATATTTCGGGCAATGTTTACGTGGCAGATGTCGGAAGTGACCTAATTCGGAAAATAACTCCTACAGGAATGGTAACAACTTTAGCAGGAAGCAGTTCTGCTTCGCTAATTCCTGCGAGTTTCAAATATCCTACTGGAATAGCGGTAGATGGCTCGGGCAACATTTACGTGGCTGATAATGGTAATCATATGATCCGGAAAATAATACAATACGGATATTCAATAAGTCCTTCTTTACCTGCCGGTCTAAGCTTTGATGGAGCCACTGGTACCATTAGCGGTACCCCAAAGGCAACTAGTATGTTGACTGCCTACACTATTACTGCAATAAATGCAAGTGGAACCTGTTCTGCGATTATAAATATTACCGTCAATGCATCTTCTACGGCAGTAAATAACATTACGACTAGTGCCATTTCAGTTTATCCTACTCCTTTTGTCGATAACCTTTCCATCTGCATTGAAGATAATTGCTGCGGAACCTACGCTATTTTTTCTACAAATGGTATAATGATAACACAAGGCACACTGGTTGATAGTAAAACTATACTTAGCCTCACGTACCTGCTTAAGGGTGTTTACCTACTAAAAATAAACATTCATGGTAAAGTTCAAATTTTTAAAGTTGTGAAAATGTAAGTTATAAGTTTTTATTATAGTGATACTTCGACAAGAAAACACATGCAACATTATAGGATTGTTTTTTTATGTTGACAAGGAAGGAAAATTTTCCACATTCCTTGCCCAACAATGATAAATGATTCAATTAAACTTTGAAAATATGAACCCCAACAGACAACCCACTTGAGGACAAAAACAGCTTGTACATAACATCATGTATAAAAAATTGCCGGTTCATTGGTTATTTAAAGTATTTTGCCCTCAGCAAGTTCATTGTAACTTGATAGGTAATCGCTCCGCAATCGGCAACTTTTCATACATGTAACGTTGCCTGCAATTGTTACAGCTTCGTAGTTAAATATACGTGAAATGATAAGCATTAAAATAATTACAGATTTTTTAAGTCAAGGTTGGCTCCCAAATTTAATAGGATTAATAGGAGGTTTATTGGGATTAGTGACTTTTATTGATTCTTACTTAATAAGATTTCGTCCAAAGATTTATTTTGGAACGAGAGTTATAATTGAGTCTAAAGAAGATAGAGGAATTTTGCAATTGAATTCCATATTATGTTCATTAGAATTATGTAATCATCGAAAAAAATATGGTGTAGTTTATGATTTTGCCTTAAGGATTTATAAGTCAGATGAAATCAATTCTGATAGTGCTATTTACTATGCATCAGCAGTGATTGCAAAAATTCCCATTAATGTTGACGAACTTGAGAAGCAAGAACTAAGTACCTTTAATCCAATAACAGTTTTACCTGACTCAAATAAATCAATCAGTATAGTTTTATCTGAAGTTCTATATCGCTCAAAAATGGATTTCCATCCATTAAATAGTTACTACATCGAAATATATTATCAAAAGGAACCTAAAAGTAAATGGTATTTTATTGGCAAATTTTTTCTTTATAATAAAGGACAATTAGAAGCTGGACTAAAGAAATATGTCCAATTTACAGTACTCAATTATGATTCAACAAGGGAAAAACTAAAAAAAAGTGTTCGACATCAAAAAACAAATTTATATCAAGGTGCTTCTCAAAATTTTCTTATTCTTAAATTCAGATCTTATTTTTATAAGCTAATAAAATTTCCATTTTATAGAGTTAAAGATGCTTTCTACTCAATTCCATTTTATAGTCATTTCCTTATAGATAAAGTTATAGATAATTTAATTAAGATTCCTATTATTAAAAAATATGGAAAGATAATAGATAAATCAAGTATAAAATTTGGAGCACCAGAGTCAAAACCCATCACGTATGATGCTTTTGAAAAAATTTATTCATTACTTCAAAAAATTGCTATTCAAATAAATTCAAAAGCAAAAAAGGAATTGGAGATTAAGGTCGAGAAAAAAGAAGGTCAAATAATTTTAACAAGACTCCGATTCGCACTTAAATTTTATATTGCAGGTGATGAGACTATTGTCGTCCAAGAAGCTTATTCTTCTGTAGGTAGTCGAATAACTTATCAGATAGCGTTGCGTAGAAAACTTTGGAACAAAAATTTCTGGTATTTGGATAATTATGGTTTCATAACAATTAAATCTTTTGTAATTAGGGTAATAGATGCATTTATTATTAATTCAAATTATTAAAAGTAAAAAAACAACTGCAGGCAACACAGGCTATATACAATGCGGGTTTTAGAGGGTTGCTAAGGATAGTGCTTTCTATTAATTAAGTTGTATATTGAAACAGAAGTGCGATTAAATCCCGCACTGTATATAGCCTCAAACGTTACCGCCAATACTAAGAAAAAACTTCATCATTATGATAAAACTTTTTAAAACTTCATTTTTTTTGATTTTCTTTTCAATTAATGCATTTGGACAGGATACTACTTATTTTGATTCTGAATGGAAAGAAACAAATAAAAATAATTGTAAATTCTACAGAGTTGACAAAAAGGAAAATGACAAATGGTTGCGAACAGATTATTATAAAGAAGGTAACCAAATTCAAATGAAAGGATATGTTACTTCTATTAATCCCGAGATAAAAACTGGATATTTTGAGTGGTATTTTTCAAATGGGGAATTAAAACATAAAGGCAATTATTCTGACGACAAAGAGATTGGTGAACATTTATGGTATTCAGACAATGGTAATTTGGAAGCTGTAGAGAACTATAAAAATGGCAAATTAGATGGAAAATATAAGGAATATCATAAATCAACAGGTAAAATATCTAACGAGACTTCATTCTCAAATGGATTACAGAATGGGTATACAAAATATTATCGTGAAGATGGATCATTACATTCTGAAGGAGAATTTAAAAACGGGGATAGATTCGGAAACTGGAAGTATTACGACAATTCAGGTAATATAATTGGCACAAATGATTTTAAGACAGAATATTTGATACCAGAAGCAAAATTATTTTTAAAACTACCTAATTCAAATTGGAGCTTGACTGATAAAACAGATGGAGACCTGACACAGTATATTTTCAAACGAGAAGCAATCTCTGATAGCAAAGGTAGAGAGATTATCCCTGCAATTATGATTTATATTGATGATGCAAGCAAATATAAACAAGATGTGACTCTATTTGCAGTTTGGAAACAAAAGCCATTTATAGAAAAAGGCATAAAAATCGATAAAATATTAACTCAAAATGATAAAGATTATCCTTTGACTTATAAAAATTCATATTTTTATAAATGCCATTATTCTGATAAAGATTTTGACCATATTCTTTATATGATATACATTATAAATGCCGATAATAAAGGGATTCAAATATACATGGATATGACCAAAGATATAGCAATAGATTATGAACAGGAACTTTTAAATACTGTAAACTCTATAAAAGAAGAAAAATAGTACTGGCGGTAACACGGCATATAAGTAATGGCGGGGTTTGTGGGTTACCAATGGCATTACTTCTATTGTAGTTTCAGCCTCGGTTGATAACGTCTCACTTATAAAACCGCCACTACTCATATGCCCAACGTTATGCGCAACCTTGAAACGACAGACTATGCTTGGCTTGGTTTTTAATTTATTCATAACAATGTGATAGGCATTTAATCTAAAAAACATGGATAATTTTGAAAGATTATTTAACGATAAAAGAAAAAATTTCAGCGACAAAAATTCTTCAAGCCCATCCCTATTGGACATGCAAAACATGGTAAACTCTGAATGGATGAAATTATTAATAATGGGAGTTAATTATTACCAAGATAAAAACTATCCGTCAGCTATTATTTATCTCAATAAAGCTATTGAATTAGAAAAAAACAATCAACATCTTTATTATGTAAGAGCAAGTATTAAGGAAGATTCTGGTGACCCGAACGGAGCAATTTCAGATTATAAAGAAGGGTTAAATATTGCTGGTAGTGATTGGTATGCTACCTATAACCAAATTGCCATAAACTTTTTAAATTCGAGGAATTTTGAAAAGGCCTTATTAGCATTTGACATTGCTGCTGCGTTAAAGGAAGAAGTAACAAACCGCGGTTTAGACGAAAGCGTTAATCCTTATGTTGTAGACGGGGTAGTTGTTAAGGTTGATTTTGAAAGAATATATACTAATCGAGCAATTGCAAAATTAAATTTGAGGGATTTTCAAGGGTGTTTGGACGATTGTAATAAGGCAATTAAAGCTAATCCCTCATATTCTCATTCTTATTTAATTGCTGGTAAATTATTGGCTATCGTAGGACAAAAGAATCAATCATTAGATGCCTTGAGAAAAGCTCAAGAATTAGGAAATCCTAGTGCGGCAAATCTAATGCAACAACTTCACGGAATATGATTTAACGTATAAAAAAATCCTTCAAAGTTAGACGACAAATTCAATCAGTTGTTGACTAATTTACGGACGATTTTAGAATATTATTTACTGGTGAGTTAAGAAAAGGCAGCGCATAACAAGCGGTCATAAAACATAGCGGTTTCAGTGCAACTTGCAAGCTCAGTTCCCGCTGGCAAGGTCAGTAACGGGGGATATGTTTGCAGCCACGCAATCCGCTACGTTTCATACCGCCGCTCGTTGGCGGTAATTAAAAATAAACACATAACTATGAAATACAAGCTATTAATTATTACTTTTTCACTTTTTAGTGGAGTAATAATGGGACAAAAAAATCTTGACGATTACGATATGACTTGTTATTGTTCTGCCAGGGAGACTCCACACGGCGTGGTTTCATTTGACAATAATTTGCAACTGATTTCATCATTTAAGAAAGGATTAAGCAAAAAAGAGCTTGACAGTCTTCATATACCTTATACAGATAGTCAATTAAAACTATTAAGGATTTTTAATCTTATTCGGAAAGAAAAGGATAAGTATTTTTCAAACATTCCTTTTCTTGACGAGAAACAAACTTATTTGTTGAGAGCACAATCAAAGCAAATAGCAGATAAAATATTGCCACATATTGAACCTGATATAAAAGAATTAGTTTCATATTTGACTTCAATTGGTAATTCTAATAATGTTTTTTCCATTGCATTTTCTTATGTTCTGGATGGATTACCGTGGCAAATATTTGAGGAAAAGAAAATAATTAAACCTTTAGATTCAAAGGATAATATTTCTCCTTGGACTGGCTTTTTTTGGATTTTAACTTCTAATCCCAGTTCTAAATCTGGAACAAATACAGAATCTGATAGTACATTTACTATTGGTATTACAGGTGGACCCTATAGATTAATGAAGTCTATTTATGATGAGGAGGATGGACTACTCAAAGTAATGCTTCGAAATTATATTGTTTCAGGGAAAGTGACGGATGAAAAAGTATTTAAGACTTTTGAACCATATAATTTGTTTAATCAAAAAGGTGAATTAACAATTCCTATAATTGTTGAAAATGATCAAAACAAATTATATGTTTTATCAAAACAAATCGCAGAAAAAATATGCATGGAAATGACCTCAATGGAAGTTGCTAATAGAGCGATTAAAGATTTTAATTTTCAAAATGAGGAGCAGGCAGTTATTATTTTATACCATGAGGTAATGTGGAATTTATTATCAATAATGGAAGAGAAAAAACTTATAGAAAAACCCATTATTATTAAAAATCCTGACAAAGCTGAAATGAAAGATGCTGCGGATTTAATGTATATAATAAGAAAAAATTAACTACCGCCAACACAGGCTATATACAATGCGGGTTTTAGAATGTTGCGATGGATAGTACTTCTTAAATATTTTATTATATTTTGATAAAGAAGAGCATTTAAATCCCGCACTGTACATAGCCTAAAACGTTATGCGGCAGCTTAAAAAGACGACAACACTGAAATTATGGGACATAAAGTTGTATGTTTAGATTGTAGAAAGTCATTTAGTCAAGGGACTGACTTGAATGATAGAAAGGAAGCCCTATGTCCGGATTGTGGTAAAATAATGACTTTTTTCCCTCATAGATTCAGACCTCCTAAAAGGACAGATGACAAAAAGTGGGAAACAGTTAATTTTCTTGTAAGTAAAGGTTTTTATTACCAACACATTTGGGAACCAGTGATGTACAATAATAAAATTATTGGAGCAAAAGGATTTGTCGCTTATCCTGATAATTTAAGAGATGCTAAAGAATTTGTGGAGAAATATAAAAGTCAAGCATTAAAATGAATTTCGAGAAAATAAATACAATTGAAAAAAACAAAGAACTTAAAAAGTATCGAGATATAGTGATTGCTACAATTGACTATTTTCTTGAGAATGACTTCGCAAAAATTAAGACTACGGATTTTGACTCTGATGAGCATTACAAGAAACTTAAAACCCAAACCGATGAACATTTTCAGAAAGGCAGATTAACTAAACTAAAACAATGGTTTCGTGACTTGACTGAACCTCAAATTGAAAGTGGAGATTTAAATTTTAATAAATACCTTAAGGAAAAAACAAATTACGACATTGACCTTTTTAAATCCTATTTTGACCGAGTTGATAAGATTATTGAAAAGGGGAAAATAACGACTGATAATCAGTTTTATGATTTGTCTATCATGGTAGATAAACTGTGTCAAATAGAGCCTATAGACCAAGAAAAAATTAAAAAAATAAATAAATTGCTAACTGTTTATGAATTGTCTAAAAAAATAAAAAAGCCGACCGCATAACACGTGGTATAAAAAATTGCCGGGTCAGTAGGTTATTAAAGGGTTGTAATCCGCTTCAATATTCTTGCACCTTGATGGGGAATCCCCCGCAATCGGCAACTTTTCATACCACCAACGTTATAGCGCATTTTAAAAACGACATTACATTTTGACAAATATTTCGATTATGAAAATTTATATGTGTTTGATAATTTTAATGATATTGTTTTCTTGTGATAATCACAGAAACAGGACTGATTCAAATAATCAAAAACAAGGCTCGTTAAAAATCAAGGTTAGCGATGCTGAATTTGCAGAGTTTGATTCCAAATTGATTTCTCAATATAAGGATAGACTGATTAAAGCAGATGCTCATGAAACGAAATTTGTAAATAATTTACTTGGCTTACTTGATAAATTTAAAAGTAAAAAGCTTGACACAACAATTCTGACAACTGGATATATTGATGAAGACTCAATGATTGATACAATTCAAACAAGAGTATTTTTAAAACAAGGATCAATACATGTTTTCTCAAGTTGGATTAAAAACCTTGATACACTTTGGCAATTTCAAATACAAGACCCTTACTTTTATATAAGCAACTCGGATTTATTTATTAATAATCGGAGTGAATGGATAATTTTTACAATTGGGATTTATTATTCAATTCCTGCAATCAGCAAGTTTAAAGATTATAAGAATCTGATGGAAATGTCAATTGATATTGGGATACAAGACTTAAAAAAACAAGGATTTAATATCAATAGTGACGAATATAAAAAGTATATTTTAAACTTTAATGGTAATTTACTTTGTTGGGGAGATCAAAGATATAGAGAGGGCTTGCATATTTGGTATAAACCATTAAAACGATTTGTTAATTATTATCAACCATAAAAAACGCGCTATAACATCGGCTCATATAAAATGTGGGTTATAGAGGGTTTGCAAGTTCAGTGCTTTCTAATTATATTTGTGTAGTGGGATTTATCCTGCAAGTAAATCCCGCACTTTACATAGCCGAGGAACGTTATAGGGCATTTTAATACGGTAGAACCAATAATTTAAATTAAAAATTAATCATATGACTGATACAACCTGTATCTCGACAAACACCATCCATGCTATACAAAATGCCAATTCTGTAGTTGGATTTAAAGATTGGTTAGGATTGATAGCATTATTTTTAAGTGCAACTGTAGCTGTATTGATTGGACAATATCTACAAGACAGAAAAGCTAAACGTGATAGGATTTATCAAAATAAGTTTTCAATTTTTGCGACAATATTAGGATTAAGACACTCAAGAGCCTTAAATGAACAATTTGTAATTGCCATAAATCAAATTCCTGTTGTCTTTCATAATAATAAAGAAATATTGGTTAAACTTGACCGATTTATAAAAACTCACGTAGATAATTCACTTAAAGACAAAGCAATAGAAAACTTAAATTCTGACCTTAATGATTTGGTTCTTGAAATGGCTAAAGATTTAGGATACACAAATATTGACAACAATGTGATGAAATCATTCTATTATCCAGATGCTTCATTCTTTCGTCATCAATCAGATTTAATTTATAATGAGCTATCATCTTTGGAGAAGTATCCTCTACTTTTAGAGGCTCGAGAGAGAGACAAGTCTAGAAAATCATCTGGCAAATGATTAAATATATAAATGACAAAATAAAAACGCATCACAACAATGATTAATGAACAAAAATATATCCGGATTGGACACTTTGATAATTTCAAAGGAGAAAATAGTATTTTGATTTCTGCTGATATTAATGGACTTTTAGAGCTTGAGGATTTGTTTTTAAAATTATCAAACGGACTTCCTGATTTCGATTTTTCAATGCTTAAATTACTTGATAAAAAATATAGTATTAAACTAAAAGCCTTTAATGACAAGGATAATGTTGGTTTAAGACAGATTAAATATGATATTTACGATTGGAGATTAACTTCTCAAAAATGGGGAGAATTTCGTGAGAAGCTCACTGCTATGTATAGTATTGGAAACAATGGACATCATTATTTAGATAGCGATTCAAAGGAAAATAAAGATTTACAAGTGATTTTTTCTTGGAATGAATATGATTTAGAATTTTGGAAACAACAAAGGATATAAATGGATAAGTATGTTAACTATAATAGACTTGATTTGTATTATTTTTGACAAGTTTATGGATAAATTAAGATTAACAAATCTTGCTGATCTTTTAATTGTAAAATTGTGATAGATATTGACTAATAAATAAAAAACGCCCTATAACACGCGCTCATAAGCAATGGCGGGGTTTATGCGGTTATTTAGCTTTCAATCCCGCATCAAGTTTTGGTGTATTTTGATAGTTTAGTTCTCCGAAACCCGCCACATGCTCATAGCGCCAAACGTTGTGCGTAATTGTAAAACTTGCTTTGTAAATTTGGGTAAATCATTTAAATGAATTTGAAATGAAATATTTTTTTCTTTCCGTTTCCCTTTTTCTTATTGGATATCAGAAGCTTTATAGCCAACAATTAATAACAAATGACTCCATCGTATTAAAAAGAGGCTTCTATAAAGATTTTTATGAGTTTAAATATAATAAGCCTTCTATGATATTGCCCCCGAACTATCCAGTATTTGTTTGCGAGCAAAAATTTAAGGGAGCTAAATCCAAGGAATCGCATTTATGTTTTATGATTTCAGTGGATCAAGAACAAGCCAGGGCGCTTAGAAATATTTATGGCTTTTGCGATGGTAAAGATATTTATATTCCAATTGATCGTTCGATAACCAATACAAAAATCGTTTTTGAAAAATTAATTTTTAAAGGTAGATATTCTTTGTTTCAAGTTGTTGTCAAAAAAGGATATATTCCTGCACCATCACCTCCAGGGATTATAGTAATGATACCAACCAGCAGTGGATTATCAGATGTAGTTATAGATCTAAATACAGGCCAACAAATAAAATTGAAAAATAGAACATTAAAATCAATACTTAAGAATGACAGCCAAATTCTTAATAACTTCAACTCTAACAAAGACAAAAAAAATAAATTAACTGATTACTTAATTGAATATTCGTTGAAACATAAGAATGACATTGAAATACATAAAGAAGATGTTACAACGGGAGAGATCAACGAAATTTTGACAAAAATGCCCTCCGATTCTACTTTCGATATTTATTATAACCGTATTATAAAAAAGTTAGAAAAGGTTAGAGATATAACAAAGATTGAGTTGTGGCAATCGAAATACGGGAATGGAACTTATCGATTTATAGGATTAAGTGCTATACATAAATTAGGGGTTAATAACACCTATCTTTATAAAATAGGATACTGGAGATATTTTTATTCCAATGGAGAAATAAAAAAAGAAATAATGTTCGATTTGAACGAGGATAAGATCTTTGAAAGAGAGTTTGAACAAAAAAATAAGGATTAAAAACAACTACGCACAACATGCGCTATAGTTAATTGCCGTTGCAGAGCCAATTTCAAGGTTATGGCTCTTATTTAAGTTCGGTGTATCTTGATAAGAAAGAGCTTCGAAATCGGCAACTAACCATAGCGCCAACGTTGTAGCCAATGCAAAAAAAGGCTCCATGACAGCGAAAGAGATAATTAAAAATAAGATTTGCCAAGATAAAATGGATTTGATGACGGATTAACTTAGTTTGACATGAAAAAAATTATACCATTATTGATTTTATTTATGTTTTCTTGTGCTGGAATTAGACAAACAAATCAGAAACATAATGCGGATTCATTTCTAATAAACAAAATTGAAACAAAAAATGATTGGTATATAGTTTATGTTAAAAGACATGATAGTACTTTTATGATTGTTTCGAAAAAAGCCGAGATAGTAAATCCAACTTGGAATAAAATAAAAGTAGGCAATTATTATAGTTTTAAGATTAATTCCATCATCCCTGTGATAAATGGAGTAAAAATGATATCTGTAAATTATCTTGATTTTGCTGGGATTAGCCTCGACGAAAAGACTATCGTAAATATAAATCATAATAAAGGAATTTTTGATATTTATTCAGCAGAAAAACTGAAAGGATTATTTTTGACCGAATAAAAAGATTAGAAAAATGCACTGGCTACAACACAGTGTATACATCATGCGGGTTTCAGAGCAAATTGAAAGCTCAGAGCTCGCTGGCAAGGGCAGTAACGGTGGATAATGAAGTGACCACGAACTCCCGCACGCTGCATACACTCAACGTTAGCTGCAAAGCCATTGCGAATAACCCTCATCAAATCAGTACATTCGCTCATTGTTAAAAATAAAATAACTATCAGCTTAATACAAAAATAATATTATTCTAACTAATTGAAAATTATGAAAACTATTATCAAAACTTCAGCATTTATTCTATTTCTAATCCTATTTCAATCTTGTAAGAAAGATAAACCAACACCACCAGTAATTACCACAGCTGCAGTAACTAATGTTTCTTATACAACTGCATCTTCAGGAGGTGAAGCAACTGACGACGGAGAAGCTCCCATCCTTACCAAAGGAATTTGCTGGAATACATCCCCAAACCCGACAATTTCTAATAGTATATCAGATACGAGTGGCGGATTAGGATCATTCACATGTCAAATTACTTCTCTAACAGCAAATGCAACATATTATGTAAGAGCATACGCAACTAATAGTGCTGGAACAGGTTATGGTAACCAGATTTCGTTTACAACAACTCAGATTTCAGCACCTACGTTGACAACAGCAGATATTTCTTCAATTACCACAACTACTGCCGTTTCGGGAGGAACCATAACTGCTGAAAATGGTGCACCCGCAACAATAAAGGGAGTCTGCTGGAGCATTTCTCATAATCCTACAATTTTAGACTCAAAAACATCTGAAGAAATCGGAACCGGAACCGGAACCGGAACATTTTCATCAACCTTAACCGGTTTATACGGGAATACAACCTATTATGTCAGATCTTATGCAACCAACAACGGCGGTACAGCATATGGGAATGAGGTGAGTTTTACAACTAGTCCCCCTGTTGCTCCATCTCTAACCACTAGAACAATATCTTCACTCACAATTAGTTCTTTTTCTAGCGGAGGGACAATAACAAGTAATGGTGGTGCTCCAATTACATCTCGTGGGTTATGCTGGAATTCCACACAAAATCCAATAATTACAGACAACAAAACTACTGAAAGTTCCAATGATAATAGCTTCATTAGTAGTATCACAGGTCTAATACCAAATTCAATTTATTACATTCGGGCTTATGCAACCAATAATGTTGGAACAAGTTATGGTAATGAGTTGCCTGTATATACTTATGCAGTGACTGACATTGAAGGAAATGGGTATCATTCAATAACAATCGGTACCCAGACTTGGATGAAAGAAAACCTGAGGGTTACAAAGTACAGTAATGGAGATCCCATAGAAACAACCGTACCAATTAGTAAAGTCATCTCAACGGAAACCAGTCCAAAATACCAGTGGGCTTATAATGGGGATGAGGCAAATGCTGCTATTTATGGTAGATTATATACTTGGTTTGCTGTAAATGACAGCCGTAACATGTGTCCTTCCGGTTGGCATGTGTCAACCCAAACTGATTGGAACGTTATGGTTAACTGGCTAGTAGCAAACGGATATAATTATGATGGAGGTACCGCCTATGAAGGTTACAATAAATTAGGAATATCACTTTCCGACACAGTACTTTGGACTTTATCAAATGTTCCTGGATCAATTGGAAATAATGATTACCATGAATTCAGGAACAAAACCGGTTTTTCAGCTCTTCCGGCAGGTACTCGTATGAAAACAGGGCAATTCGTAGGATTGGGTTCTACAACAAGTTGGTGGACATCTACTGAGGATCCATTCCTTCCCGATTTTGCATGGGCTGGAGTAATAAATTATAACGGTACATATGTTATAGTTAATGGTTACTTAAAACTGGATAATGCAAATCCTGTACGCTGCATTAAAAATTAAATCTGTATTCACAGGATAAATTCTATATTACGATAATTTTGACCTTGGTTATATCAAGAAAATAATTTAAAACCAGTAAAAGATTCGTTGGATTTTTTAAAAAGCATTGTAGCACCTGATTTTAATGGTGGCTTTTTACTGTATGGACAGGATTTGGTTGATTTTATACCACGATTATTTTGGTTAATAAGATATAATATGGCGCTCCCGCAATTTATGATGACTTTTGAAAACTTAAAAACAATCATAACGATTTGTAAACATGGCGTCATTCATTTTGAATCGTACGATACGAATGAACTTAGCATGATTGTCGATTTTTTTAACAACTTGATTTTGTTGAAATTGATAATTGTTCTGACCCTATAAAATTTGATAACTTTGATTGAAGACAAATAAAGCTCAGCAGCTAACACGCGGTATAGTTTATTGCCGTTGCAGTGACGGTTTCAAGGTTTTCCCTCTTATTAAAGTTCATTGTACCTTGATAAGAAAGTGCTTCGGAATCGGCAACAAACCATACCGCCATCGTTATGTGCCATTTTATTCAACGATTTTGGACACTTTATAAATAATTTAAATTTAATATATCATGAAACAACAAATGTTGAAATTAGGAATACTTTTTTTGTTTATAGTTTCTTGCTTTATCAATCCTTGCATTGGACAAATAAATACGGTAAGCGGGGGAAAAATAACTACTGCGGCAATGGATCAATTCCTTAAAACCCAAATGGATTCCCTGGGGTTGCCCGGACTATCTATAGCCATCATCAACGATGGAAAAATAGTGTATCAACGAGCTTTAGGTGTAACCAATGTGAATACAAAAGAAAATGCTGATTTTTGCCATATTCCTTTGTCTGGGCCAAACGCTAACACAAATGAACAGGTGGACAAGTACTCCATATTTGAGGCTGGTTCTCTTTCCAAGCCCTTATTCGCATATTTTGTAATGAAAATGGTTGATAAAGGATTGTTGTCTTTGGATACACCTATGTATAAGTATTTGCCCTACCCAGATATAGCAGAAGATATGCGATATAAGCTAATCACTGCAAGAATGGTACTTTGCCATACCTCTGGATTTCCCAATTTTAGGTGTTTGAATCCCCCTGATTCCAGGTTACACTTGAAAAAGAATGATCTCTATATTAAATTTATCCCGGGTACTAATTTTTCGTATTCAGGTGAAGGATATGAATATTTAGCAATGGTGATTGCTCATTTAAACCATCTCACATTAAGAACGCTCGATCCTCTTTTTCAAAAAGAGGTAGCCATTCCCCTTGGAATAAATTATGCTTACTACACATGGAACGATTACTTGTACAGGCACATGGTCAATGGACAATTTAACGGAAAACCTTCGGGCAGAGGGTGGCCGTGGGGGGCATATATGGCCGGAATGAATTATGCTGAAGAACATTCCATGGACTCATCCTGCTTTGGTTCTTTTTACAGTCTCCACTCCGAGGCTATCAGTTACGCAAAATTCTTAATTGCCATGATAGATAGTAAAGGGTTGAAGAAAGAAAGTTTCGATGAAATCTTGAAGGCTCAGGTAGTGCTTTCCAAACAAAGTGAATTTTACACACAATCGGGTGATACCGCATGGGGGCTGGGCATTGCAATAAAACCATCTAAGTATGGAGCCAGATATGAACACACTGGAGACATGTTCAGTTTTCAATCAGCTTTTATGTTTTTTAAAGAACAGAAGAACGGATATGTGTTTTTTACGAACTGCAATAAAGGAATGATATTAAATAAAAAATTAGAATATTTCCTTACAGAAGGAAAATTAAAATGAAAATTAATTTTCTCATTTATGAAAATAAAATCAGGAAAACTCTGGCTTCTATTTGTAATGCTTTTAACTGTTTCAATACTCAAGGGACAGGAATATCCAAATCCAGACTGGCATTATATTGATAAACCAGAGCAAGCTGGTTGGAATAAAGAGAAACTGGGTAAGTTGAGAAAATATCTCATTGACAGCACATCTTTGACTGGATTTATGATTGTCCACAAAGGGAAAGTGGTTTTTGAGTATGGCGACGTAGCAGAAAACAGCTACATTGCTTCCTGTAGAAAGAGCATACTTGCCATGTTATACGGTCATTATGTTACGTTGGGAGAAATTAATCTTCACAAATCACTTAAGGAGATGAATATAGATGATGTTGGTGGATTATTGCCTATAGAAAAGGAAGCAACTGTGGAAGATGTTATCTCTGCAAGATCAGGAGTATTTCATCAGGCAAGTTACCCCGGTGATTTTCTGGCATTCGCACCCAAAAGAGGTTCTGTAAAGCCTGGGGAGTATTGGTTATATAGTAATTGGGACTTCAATGTTGCTGGTTATATTTTTGAAAAAGAAACACACAAAAATATATATGATGAAGTGGAGCGGATACTGACTATTCCTTTACACATGAGTGATTGGAAAAGATCCTTACAGGAAAAAGATGGAGATTCCACCAAGTCAATTTACCCAGCTTATCCTATGTGGTTTTCTACTCGCGATATGGCTAGGATTGGTCTGCTTATGCTCAATAAAGGAAAATGGGGGGATACTCAAATCATTGATGAAAAATGGATAGAGGAACTTTTAAAGCCCAGAACTCAATTTTCCGAAGTGAACAGCCATATTCCTTATTACCGGAATGCTTCTTACAGTTTTGGTTACGGGTATATGTGGTGGTTATGGCAAAACGTGCATGATCAGCAATTCATAGGTGCATATTCTGCGTTTGGATATGGGGGACAAACTATCTCAGTTTTCCCTGCTGTAGATATTGTTATTGTATATAAAAACAAGCCTGACTATGAAAGAATCACATCTCTCGAATCCACTCTCAGAGTGATTACGTTAGGTCTTCAATCTTTAGAAAAGAAATAAATAACTGTTATGATAAAAATATTTGTTGATTTTACAATTTTAGCAAAATAGATTTTAGCAAATTTTAATCGAAATAATTAAAAGGATAAAAAAAACGGCACATAACATGCGCTCATAAGCAATGGCGGGGTTTATATGGTTATTTAGCTTTCAATCCCGCATCAAGTTTCGGTATATTTTGATAGAGAAGCGCTCCGAAACCCGCCACATGCTCATAGCGCAAAACGTTAGGCCCAATACAAAAATATAAATGCTATGAAAACATCACTTACTATCAGAAAAAAGTTATTAATATGTTTTCTAACTTTTTTTGCTATAAATTCAGCTCTTGCGCAATTTGAAGATCAAACTGAACCTTATTTGTTTAGTGGCGGAAAAGCAGCTGCCTGGGGTGATTATGATAATGATGGGTACTTAGATATTCTAGCACCACCACAAGTATACAGAAACAATGGTGACGGAACTTTCACTGAGCAAACAGGATTTTCCTTAATAGGAAGTGGTTCTGGAGCTTGGGGAGATTACAATAATGATGGGTATTTAGATATTTTATTAACCGGCGATTATTTAGCTAAAATTTACAAAAATAATGGTGATGGAACTTTCTCTGAGCAGACCGGAATTTCGTTAGCAGAAGTATCAGGAGGTTCTGCTGTCTGGGGAGATTATAACAATGATGGGTATATAGATATATTGTTAGTAGGATACACACGTAATGAAGGTTATGTTTCAAAAATATACAAAAACAATGGAGATGGAACTTTCTCTGAGCAAACAGGAATTTTATTACCAGGAATAACTGGTTCAGCAACATGGGCTGATTATGACAATGATGGTAATTTGGATATCTTATTAACAGGAAACACAGGTAATCATTTTATTTCAAAAATATACAAAAATAATGGCAATGGAACTTTCACTGAACAAACTGGGATTTATTTAGCTGGATTGAACTCTAGTTCGGCTGCCTGGGGTGATTATGATAATGATGGATTTTTAGATATCTTATTATGCGGATATACTAGTATTCTTTCTCCCATATCAAAATTATACAAAAATAATGGTGATGGAACTTTTTCTGAACAAACCGGAATTATATTGAAAGGATTAAATGAAGGATATGAAGCTTGGGGAGATTATAATAACGACGGATTTTTAGATATTCTTTTGACAGGATATTACTTAACAGGAAATGGTATAGATACTACCCATATATCATCCATAGTTTACAGAAATAATGGAGATGGAACCTTTTCTGAACTAACTGATACTTCAATATTAAATGCTGGTGGCAGATCAGTCGCTTGGGGTGATTATAACAATGATGGGTATTTAGATATGTTTTTAAATGGTAACTATTCAAAAATTTACAAAAACATTGGCACTTATCCTGTAAATACAGCACCTACTGCATCTAGTAATTTGGAACAAACTATAAAATTCAATAATGTTACACTAAAGTGGGGTAAAGCTACTGATAATCAAACCCCGCAAAATGGATTAAATTACAATATCCGTGTAGGCAGTACATCTGGCGGAAGCGACATTGTAAGTCCTGGTGCATCATTAACTAATGGCTATCGGCGAATTGCTGCTATTGGCAATGTAGGATATAAATCAGATGGATATACCCTAAATTTACCTGAAGGGACTTATTATTGGAGTGTTCAGACAATTGACAATGCTTTTGCAGGTGGTTCCTGGTCAACTGAAGACTCCTTTACTATTGAATCATCTCAAACTTCGCATATTGAGGCAGATAGTATAAGTATAACTAGTATGAAACTTAACTGGACTAATGGAAGTGGCGATAAACGAATTGTTTTTATGGCTGATGGCAATAAAGGAATTGCCAAGCCTTTCGACAGTACTACTTATGAAGCAAGCAGTACTTATAGTTTAGGAACACAAATCGAAAATTCAGGTTGGTATTGCGTATATAATGGTACAGGAAATGAAGTTACAATAAATGGCCTTAAAGATGGCTCCAGTTATAATATTGAGGTATTAGAATATATTGACACTGCTGGCAATGAAAAATACAACAACAGTTTACTTAATGGAAATGTGGCTTTAATTAGAACCAAACAAATATTTGAACTGCAATTTGAAGCTCCTTTTTTATATGGTGGAGGTAATATTGCCTGGGGCGATTATAACAATGATGGATATATGGATTTTTTATTAACTGGATATTCACAAACTGAAGAATGTGTATCAAAAATTTACAAAAATAATGGTGATGGAACATTCACAGAACAAACCCAAGATTCTTTAATAGGTGTAATGGATGGTTCAGCGGCTTGGGGTGATTTTAATAACGATGGATATTTGGATATACTATTGACGGGTGCTACTATGCGACAAGGTCTGCAGGCTAAGATATACAAAAATAACGGAGACGGAACCTTTACAGAACAAACAGGAACTTCATTGACAGGAATCGAATTCGCTTCTATATCTTTGGGTGACTATAACAACGATGGATTTTTAGATATTTTATTGACAGGAGGCGCAAATATAAATAATAATTATCAGCGTGTATCTAAAATTTTTAAGAATAACGGAGATTGGACTTTTTCAGAGCAAACAGGAATTGCATTACCCGGAGTATATC
>Ga0182027_10004911_pt1 | contig 20520 bp, 12 predicted proteins | sample 712E1DmetaG_FD_121300 | JGI IMG/M metagenome (GOLD analysis project Ga0182027, IMG submission 121300) | Permafrost microbial communities from Stordalen Mire, Sweden - 712E1D metaG (Illumina Assembly) | ecosystem: Environmental > Terrestrial > Soil > Wetlands > Permafrost | place: Sweden...
ATGCGCTTGGTGCCTACGCGGCACGGCACGCACTTACCGCACGACTCGTCCTGCACAAAGTCAAGAAAATAGCGCGCAACGTCCACCATGCAGGAGTCTTCGTCCATGACGATGAGCCCGCCCGATCCCATGATGGCGCCGAGCTCGTTCAGCGATTCATAGTCCACCGGAACGTTGAGGTGCTGCCGGGGAATGCAGCCGCCCGAAGGGCCGCCGATCTGAGCGGCCTTGAACTTTTTGCCTCCCGGTATCCCGCCGCCGATGTCATAAATGATCTCGCCAAGCGGCGTGCCGATGGGGATCTCCACCAGGCCGGTGTTATTGACCGTTCCGGCGAGGGCGAACACCTTGGTGCCCTTACTCTTTTCCGTGCCGATTCCGGCGTACCACTCGGCCCCGTTCAAAAGGATGGCCGGGATGGCCGCGTACGTTTCCACGTTGTTAAGGACGCTCGGTTTGTCCCACAGCCCTTTACTGGCCGGGAAAGGCGGTCGCGGCCGCGGCTCCCCGCGGTTGCCTTCTATGGATGTCATGAGGGCGGTCTCTTCGCCGCATACGAAGGCGCCCGACCCCATGCGGATCTCGAGGTCGAAGGAGAAGGGCGAACCGAGGATGTTTTTCCCGAGAAGACCGCGCATGCGCGCGGCGTCAATGGCCTTGCCCAGCCGCTTGACAGCGAGCGGATATTCCGCGCGCACGTAGACGAAACCGTGCTTGGAACCCACCGCGTAGGCGGCGATCGCCATGGCCTCGATAACGCTGTGCGGGTCGCCTTCCAAAACGCTGCGGTCCATGAAGGCGCCGGGATCGCCTTCGTCGCCGTTGCACAGGACGAACTTTTCATCGCCCTCGGCCTTGCGCGTCAGGTCCCATTTGCGCCAGGTAGGGAACCCGGCGCCGCCGCGGCCCCGGATGCCGGACCGCTTGACCGTGTCGATGACCTGGTCGGGCGTCATTTCCGTCAGCGCCTTTCCCAGGGCGGCATAGCCGTCGCGGGCGATATAGTCGTCCATGGAGAGCGGGTCGACGACGCCGCAGTTGCGGAGAACGATTTTGGTCTGCCGGTTCAGGAAATCGATGTCCTTGAGCGCCGGAACGGGCATGCCGTCGACGGAACGTTTGTGAACGAGCCGATTGACAAGATAGCCTTTTTTTAGGTGCTCGTTCACGATCTCGGCCGCGTCGCCAGGCTTGAGGTTTTCGTACAGCACGCCTTCGGGGTATACGACGAGGACCGGCCCGACGGCGCAGGGTCCGAGGCAGCCGGTCTCGAAGATCTTGACTTCTTTGTCAAGTTTGGCCTTTGTCAGCTCTTTCTGGAGCGCGGCCTTGACCTCCAGCGCACCGGACGCGATGCAGCCGCCGCCCGTGCATATGAGTATGAAATGACGGACCGGATGTTTCTCCCCGTCCTTCATGGGCGCAGTGCGTTCCTTGAGGGCGGGCCCGCATTGCTCGCGAAGAGCGGTAAGATCATACAGGTTGTTTATTTTATTTATGGTCATTTTTTTGCTCCCTTTTTCAGAGCGGACCTTTTTTTTGCTTTCCCCGAACGGTAAAGATCGAGCAGGTCGTTGACACGCGCGGCCTTTACCCGCTGGTGCACGTCGTCGTCTATCATGATGGCGGGTGCAAGGCCGCAGGCGCCGAAGCAGCGCGCCACTTCGAGGGAGAACAGCCGGTCTCCGGTCGTCTGTCCCACGTCGATGCCCAACGCCTTTTTGATCGCTTCGAGCACCTGTTTGCCGCCGCGCACGTAACATGCTGTTCCCAGGCAGACGCGTACCAGGTGCTTCCCGCGCGGCGTGGTTGAGAAAAACGAGTAAAACCCAACCACGCCGGCAACTTCGCTGTAGGGTTTATCGAGCGCGCGGCTGATCTTTTTAAGCGCGGCTTCGGGCAAATGGCCGAACATGGTCTGGGTGGTCTGAAGCACCGGGATCAGCGCGCCCGGTTTTCCTTTGTAGTCCTCGATGATGCCATCAATCCGGCGCAGCATTTCCGCTTCGCCGACCTCGCCTGTGCATTTACACGTTGCGTGTGCCATGCCTGTTCTCCTTAATCAATTATCGCGATTGCTGGTTGTTATGGTGAACATGAACGCGTTCCCCTTTTCCCGCTGCTCGCAGCGGATGCTTCCCCCGTGCAGCTCCACGATCTCCCTGCATAAAAAGAGGCCGAGCCCGGTGCCGCGAACACGTTTTCCCTCCGGCGAATCGAGCCGCGAAAACCGTTTGAAAAGCTTCTGCTGCTCCTCGACGGTGAGGGGACGGCCGTCATTATACACCTCGATGGCCACAAGCGCGTCAAGGTGCAGCGCGCATATCCTGATGGTCCCTTTTTCGGCGCCATACTTGATGGCATTACCGAGAAGGTTATTCACCACCATCTGGATGAGCGAAACGTCGCCGTAAACCACAATGCCCTGCCCCACGGTATTTTCTATGGACATGCCGCGGTCTTCGGCCTGCCGCGCGAACGATTCAACGGCGGGTTCCACCACGTCTTCGCGTACCTTGAACTCGCTCCGTTCAAGGGTCAATTCGCCATTTTCAATACGGCTCAGGTTGAGAAAGGCCTTGACCGTGCAGTCGAAGTATTCAAGGTTGCGGGCCACCGATTTCAACGCTTTTCGCTGGCCCTGGTTGATCTCTCCCAGGTAGCCGTCGAGCACCGAACAGGCATTGAGCAGTGTGGACGAAAGAATGCCCTTGAGCTCGTGGGAAACCATGCCCACGAGGTCGATGTAGCGTTTGTTGAGTACCGTTAGTTTTTCGTTGGCTTCGCGTACGCTCCTGTCGCGTTCCGAGAGCCTTCCGGCCATTTCGTTGAAGGAATGCGCAAGTTTGTTGATTTCGGCGATGGACGTTTTGCCCGTGACCCGGTGGTCGAGGTCGCCGTCGGCGAGGGTGCCCGCCGCATTGACAAAGGTGGTAATGGGCCGGGCGATCGTGGAGGCCAGAACGATCGACAGCAGCACCGCGACGAGCGCGCCGATGCCGAGTATCCAGATATACCGTGTAAAGGTTGTCCAGAGCAGGTCGTTAAAAGGTCGTTCCAGAATGCCAACATATAATATGCCGATTATAACGCCATTGACGTCGCGTATCGGTTCGTACGCGGTCAGGTACCAGTCGTTTACCACAAATGCCCGGCTGAGCCACGGTTTTCCCTGTTCAACCACATTTCGGTATACGACCTCCGACACCCGCGTTCCAATGGCGCGTTCGCCGTCCTCTGTCTGAACGTTGGTCGCGATACGCACGTCGTCCTGGAAAATGGTGACCGTGCCCGTCGGACGTCCGTTATAGCGGCCGTCTTCCGACACGAAATCACGGATGCGGTCCACGAGACTGAAGTAGCGGTTGACGATTTTGCCGCCGTAAATGACCCTGGTAACAATGCCCTGGCTGTTGAAAACAGGTTGCGCGTATTCGATGGCCATGGCGTTTGTCAATGTTTTCCGGTGGGTTGGCCGCGCCATGGGCGTTGGTTTGATATCGATGAAGGCGCGCTCAAACATCTCCTCGCCCATGGCGCGCAGTTCAACGCTGTCGATGATGCGCGCGCCGCCTGTGCCGTTTCCCTTAAAGGCCCGGCGCACGATATCGCTTTTTACCCTTTCCTCCTGGGAGCGCTCCACGACAAAGAAGTAATCGAGGTCGAGGCAGTGTTTGAGTTCCGCGGCGTTTTCGGTTATCCTGATGCAATTGAAAGGCCCCTTCATTTTTTCGATTTCATCATTAAAAGTCCACCGCGCCGCCCGCAGGCTGGTGCATACCTGGAGCTGAGCCCGATGGACTATTTTCGTTTTTATCATGAAATAATCGAAAATGCCGATAACCACGCCAAGACCGAGGATGACGGGCAGGAACGATGCGATCATTCTGGTCTTGAGACCGGGGGCTTTAATGATCATTGCAGGGCCCTCTTCCGCTTGTTATTGACAAAATAAATGACATTTTCAAGTTCTCGCGCCAGGTTGACTGTAGCGACTACACATGACCGAGGGGCCTTGATCTCGCAGCGGGCAAGACTGAGGATACCGCTTACTCCGGCAAGGACCAGGTGGTCGAGAAATCGCTGGGCTTTGATGCCGGTCGCCGCGATAATCCCAATGGTAACGTCATGCTCCTGAACAATGCGTGTAAGATCGCCCGGCGGAAGGACCGTCAGGCCTTTGATACGAACCGTATTTTTTTCTTCCGGATCGTTGAATACCGCGACAAGACGAACAGGTGCGTCGGTCAATAAACCTTCTTCCAGTATCGCCCTTCCCAGCGGGCCCGCACCGCACAGCACGGCGGTCCGTATTTCGTTTTTTCCAAGGATTTCTCCGATTTGCTCAATAAGCTTATCGACGGAATAGCCGACCTTTTTTTTACCCTCAAGGCCGAATGTCGAAAAATCTTTTCGCACTTGAGCAGCCGTCAACCCAAGCGTTAACGCCAAGTCCCAAGAAAAGAACCTGTCAATGCCATAGGTCTTGAAGCCGTAAAGCGCGTCTTTATACCTTGATAAACGCAAGACGGCCTTTTTTCCTGTTTTCATATTGCACTAACTTTCACAAAACAACAATTAATTATACATTATTTAAAATGAAATGTCAATAATTTTGTGATAATAATCACAAATAATAACCAAATGTTAAAAAGACTTATTTGGTAATTCTAAGAGCTTTACTTGAGAAATAATGCATTTAAACAGTAATTTACAAGGTGTTTAAAAACAATAGTGCAAAATTGAATGAATGAACTAATTAATCTAAAATTCTATTTTAACGCATCATCTATCACAATAAAGTGTATTTTAATTACAGTTATGATAATATTTTCACATAATTGCTTATTATTCGTTGTTCTTAATTTAATGAGCGCGGGCGCCAGCCGAGCAAAATTTTTTTTAAGGACCTTATTGATCAATTTGAATTATGGGCGCCTGTAACGCAAAAAAATCAATTTAATTAACAGGTTTAGTTTGGTTTATGTTAATAAAATGTTGGCATTCTAATTAAAAAAGTTTATATTTTAGTCTCTGTAGCTGAATTATATACGCGTCCCGCGTATATAATTCCTGCGTACAGAGACTTATCCACCTTGTGGGTTATTCTTCAATGATAAATCATCCATTTAAAAAAAGACTTTTTCTTTTTTAATATATATATTTAACTATTCTCTTAATTTTATAGAAAAGGAGTTACGGGTATGAGAAAAATGTCGACTCAAGGTGTTTTTTTGCTCCATTGGCCGAAAGCGGTCGCAGCTCTGATCATTGCGGCCGGTTTGCTGCATGGTGTTTCGGCATATACGGTAACATCAAAAGACTCGGTTGCCGACGGTCTGGTATTTACCATGTCCGACAACTCGAAAATGAAAGTGCAGGTATGCACCGATAGAATTATACGAATTGCCTACACGGTTCATTCGACCATTCCAAGAGCCGATTCCAATTATATCGTTGTAAAGGCTACGTGGACGCCTGTTCCATGGACCACCAGCTCAACCGCAACAACGTACTCAATCACCACGGCTTCCCTGCGGGTCGACGTCGCAATAGGCACCGGAGCCGTGTCGTTTTACACGGCCTCCGGCACGCAAATACTCCAGGAAACGCAGGGCAAAACCTTGACAGCCTCCACAAACTCCGGACAAACCGCTTATACGGGGGTCATTAATTTTAATAGTATTGCCAATGAAGGCATATACGGTTTTGGGCAATTTCAGAACGGCTTGTTAAACCAGAACGGACAGAGCCTGCTTTTAACGCAAAATAACCAAACGGATTGTTCCCCGGTATTTTTATCCACGAGAGGTTTTGGAATATTGTGGATAAATTATTCGAAAATGATATTCAGCTCTCCAATTACGCTCGCATGCGACTGGGCGACAAATGATGCGATTGACTATTACTTCATGTACGGCCCCGCATTCGACGATATTATCGGTGCTTATCGGACGATTACCGGACCTGCGGTCATGTGGCCCAAATGGGCGTACGGATTTTGGCAATGTAGAAATGCCTATGCTACACAGAATGAACTTTGGAATGTCGTGCAGGAATACCGGACAAAACATTATCCGATTGATAATATTGTGCAAGATTGGCAATATTATCCGCCAGGAGGCAATGGTTGTCAATGTTTTGATCCTACCCGGTATCCGGATGTAAAAGGCCTAATAGATTCGCTTCACGATTCTTTGCATTGTCATTTTACCATTTCGGTATGGCCTTCATTTAATGCCGCCTGCGGGGCGAATTATGAGTTCATGAATTCCCGAGGCTATTTGCTGAGCGTTTCTGATGCGCTGGGCGTAACCTATGATGCATTTAACGACAGCGCCACCTATTACTATTGGAAGTTCATCAATGACAGCCTTGTAACCAAAGGCGTGGACGGATTTTGGCCGGACGCCACGGAACCCGAAGCCATTGGTTGGAGTGCATGTAGAACTTCGCAGGGCCCAGCGGCGAAGGTCCTGAATATTTTTCCGCTTTTGCACAGCAAAACGTTATATGACGGCTACCGAGCCGCGCATAATGGAATGAAGCGAGTGTGCAATCTCACGCGATCGTACTATGCCGGATCGCAGAGGCTTGGGGCCGCATATTGGACAGGCGACATCGGCGTCGATTTCCAGACATATGTGACGCAGATTTCAGCGGGGCTTAGTTTCTGCATGACCGGGATGCCGCTTTTTTGCACGGACGTTGGAGGTTTTACGGGAGACCAGCCTTCAGTTGAGACAGAAATCCGCTGGTTTGAGTGGGGCGCCTTTAATCCCGTATTCCGGGTCCATGGCACGAGGGCATGCAACGAAGTGTGGTGCTGGGACAATTTAAATCCGCAATCCGAGGCCATTCTCGTGGATTACAGCAGGCTCAGATATCGTCTTTTTCCCTATGTATATTCGCTTGCATGGATGGTAACCAGTCAAGGCTACACCATTATGCGCGCCCTGCCGTTCGACTTTCCAAATGACGTAAACGTCCGGAACATTGGCACCGAATTCATGTTCGGGCCTTCGCTTCTTATTTGTCCAGTCACAACCTTGGGAGTGACGTCCACAACGCCGTACATGCCGGCCGGAACCTGGTATAATTTCTGGACTGGGGCCGATACAACGTTAGCAACAGGAAAACAGATCACCGCGCGCGCGGCGCTCGATACGATGCCCATTTTTGTGCGCGCCGGTTCCATACTTCCCATGGGACCGGACATAACCTACGCCGACACGATTGCCAATCCCATCGAACTGCGCGTATATACCGGCGCGGACGGAAGTTTTACTCTTTATGAGGATGAAGGCGATAACTACAATTACGAAAATGGCACCTATGCCACGATTCCGATTGCCTGGAATGAAGCCAGCCAGAACCTCAGTATTGGAGGCCGAAATGGCACATTCCCCGGAATGCTGACCAATAGAACGTTCAACGTCGTATGGGTTTCTCCAAACCATGGAGTGAGCGAACCGCCTACCGCTACGATCGATAAGGTAATTTCCTATACCGGCGTCGGGCTGACGCTTAATAAAACGACAGGCGCAATTTCGGGCGTATTAACTCGGCCAAACCTCCCCCGTGGCGTTTCGCTTTCGATGAAATTGCTGGGCCGCAAATTTATCGCAAAGCCGACGGGTTCGGGCGCGGACGTCTGGCAAGTCCGGCTGGTCAATTCCCTGGGTAAAGTCATTGCCTTTAAGCAGTTCAGCGGGGCCTCAGCCTGCGTGGTCGCCGACAGGTTGACTTCCGGCATATACTTCGCCCGTTCTTATTACGGGAAAAATTTGATAGACAAACAAACGGTTATCGTGCCATAAATTCAGAACGCGGCCCCGCCTACGGCGCCGCGTTTCACCATGACAAATAATAATTAATTAAATCATTATTTTCAAAGAAAGGAACAAAAAAAATTATGCGGGGCATTTTTTTTAGAACCAATATGATAAGCAAGATCATTGTTGTTGCAGTCGCGATCGCTTCGATGGCTTGGGGACGTGTCCAGCTTATGACCAAAGATTCCACCATTGATCTTGGGATAAGCGGTGCCGGATGGCTTCAAAATGGTCAAGTCGTTGATGGCTATAGTTTGCTTACTCAGGAGATATATCATCAATGGGAAGAACAATCCTTTCTTAACCTTGGTGTCGACGCCACGATTTCCGAAAGGCTGCGGATAGCAGTGGGGCTTGAAGGGGAAATGTTCCTTAATGTCCCAAAGGGGGGGGCGAGCAGTCAGCAATATTATATATGGAGGTTCAACAGCGGTTTTATTGTTGATAAGGCCTACTGTTCATATTTATGGGGTGATACCGCGTCCCCGTTCCTTTCCGTGACTTTTGGAAGGTTTCCTTATAAATATAATCCCGACGCAAGAAATCTTGGAGAGTATATTTTCCGAAGCGGCACCTATCCCGCATATTTGATCAACAATTTCGACCAGCCCTTTGCGCGCCTAACCGGATTGAAATTAAGCAGCTCTCTATTTGGAATGCTGCATCAGGATCTTCTTTTGACATCTGAGACAGATATCCCCCCGTATTATGACTTATCGCTTTCATATATCGCCAATTGTGATGTTGGAAAATTTCTTAATGTTGGGGCTGGCGTGGAATTCGCGCGCCTGATACCGCTGGATACACTTGTCAAAAGTACCCAAACAAGATATATAACTGGAAATGACACTAATTATTACACATTTGGAGGCATAAAACTGATGGGGCGTTTGGCTTTCGATCCAAAGTTCTTTTTCCCTGCCTCTTGGTCTTTTTTTGGAAAAGAAGATTTGAAGATTTACGGTGAAGGGGCAATTCTCGGGCTAAAGAATTATCCGGCAAATGATTCGCTTAATTCCAAAAATGCAACACCAAACAATATGTGGGGTTACGATACTCTCAAAAATAAAATTCCAGTACTTATAGGATTTAACGTGCCAACATTTAAATTGCTTGATGTGCTTGCACTTGAAGTTGAGTGGTATGGGTGTCCTTATCCAGATGATTATGCAAGGGAATTAGGAAAAGGAAACCTTGCAAGTTTGCCGATACCCGATTTTTATGACAGAGGCAACTATGGATATGCAATAGAGGACAATTGGAAATGGTCGGTTTACGCAAAAAAGATGTTCATGCATGATCATGTTGGAGTGATTGCACAATGTGCACGGGACCATACCCGTCTGGAATCGCTTCTTGATGAAGCCAAATATGACGAACTGGAGGAATCTTTACAGGAAAAGAGAATGTGGTGGTGGATGATGAAGATCGTGGCGCAATTCTGACCGGAATTTGACTGATATGTTAAGGGAATTTGTTTTAGGGGCGAAAGATTTTTCGCCCCTATTTTTTTTATCTGTTGTAGTTTACTTTTTGTCCAAATATGAAAAAATAATTGTTACTACAGCGACCCGCGCATTATAAGGGACGTCGGGATCACCTCATGGACGCTCTTAGTTGACGGATTAAGGATATAATCGGCCGCCCGCACGCCCATCATCGCGAAGTCGGTGGAGATGACCGAAATGCCGTTGGCGATGATCCGTTTCATGGGGGTCTCGTTATAGGAAAGCACGCCGATGGATTTGCCGAGAGTGTGGCCGGATTCCATGCAATGCTCGACGATGATCACCAATTCATTATCATCCACCACGAAATATGCCGTGTCCGGCAGGATATTCGACCGGTCGAAAGAACGGTAGACATCGCCGTTGATCCGGTGTTTTTTACAAAACTCCAAAAAACCATCGACGGTTGCGCTTGGATGAAAGCTGTAAGAAGGGTGCACGAGGATGAATTTCCGGTATTTTGAAAGAGCCGGGAGGGCATGTTCGAGGCAGCAGACCATATCGACGTTGTGGTCTTGAACTATAGAAGAAAACCCCTGCGATTTTGCGGCCGCATCGCCTCTGTCAAGCAATACCGTGGTCCTGCGGTCCATTTTGGCGATCACCTGAGGGACTTTTTTGTCGGGCCAGGGCATCACGATGTAGGCGGTGTAATTGCCGAGGTTGTCGATAATGAGGGATTCAAACAGTTTTGCGCTGTAATGATGGAAATAAATGTCGATGGAACAGTTGCCGCCCATGCGCTCGCGGAACGCGTTATACAATACGCGTTTATACATTGTAAGTTCATCGAAAAGCAGGAAAATATTGATTTTACGCTCAATTTGCTCCGAGGTGACGAAATAGCCTTTCCTTTTTTCGGCCTTAATGAGACCGGCGCGCTGCAGCGCTTCATACGCCTTGAGCACGGTAAGGCGTGAAATACCGTAGGTAGCGCAGACGTCGCTGATTGTCGGCAGGATATCGTTGCGCACCAGCCTTCCTTCATAGATGGCGGTTTTAACGCCGTCGATGATCTGACGGTGCTTTGGTTTCACGCTGTTCGTGTCGATGAAAAAGAGTTTTGTCGCTGATTTTCTGGGCATAATATCTCCCCGGCGAAATATTGCGTACGGACTGAAACCACCATAAAATAAGCAATTAATCAGACAACCAGTGAGAATAAAAATTGCAAGGCCTTTGCAAAAAAGGGATGGTGCGCCAAACAGGGTTGATTACGTTGATATGGGTTGGTCCTATGAATTATCTTTAGGTGACCTCTAAAAATTAGCTTTTTTAAAAACCGGACACTGAGCCTGTCGAAGTGGCCGGCCAAATTTGCATGAAAACAAAGGTTCACTTCGACAAGCTCAGTGAACGGTGTTGTTTCCTTGAATAATTAAAGGTGCCTTTTATTGAAAAGCCGATTTTAAGCAAAATCAATCCCGGATTCATACGCGTTTTCGCCGATTGCTGAACGTAATGGGCCGGGAAAGATTTTTCCACTGGGTTTAAACGGAAAACATCATGGTCCGCCTATCGCCAAGTTCATTCAGATCCCTTAAGATGACGGGCACAGCCGTTGTTTTGTCGCTCGCGACGTTGCTGGCGCCCTCATGCGTACGCACTCATCATGAGCAACAATCCGCCGCCCTTTTTTATGAGGGCGCCACCCTGCGGGCGTCGCAAGGCCCGAGGGCCGACGCGCGCCTGCTTCGTGAAATCATTGGAAAAATTGAAAATAGGTCGTCCTGCGCCCCCCTGAAAATCGAGTATCCGTTCGACGGGAGCATTTTTCCCCCTGAAATCGTGGCCCCTGAATTTTTGTGGCGCGATCAAGCCGCGAATGCGGAAACGTGGGTGGTCGCAATCGGCTTTGACTCGAGCGCCACGCGAATTTTTGTCTTGGCAAACGGCAAAAGGTCAAGGGCCGCCCCCCTCGATTCCGAATGCGTTCGACCGAATAACCGCTGGGAAGAGCCGCCGGAAAGGGCGAGCGAGCGCGGATGGACGCCGGACAGCGGTCTGTGGAAAGCCATCAAGGACCGGTCGCGCGAACGGAACGCGCATTTTGACGTGTACGGCATGGCCCGGACGCCGGACCGGAAGTACGTAATGGTTTCGCGCGGGATGATGACGTTGCGGACTTCGAAGGACCCCGTGGGCGCCCCAATTTTCTATCGCGACGTGCCGCTTATGCCCATTCAAAACACCTCCGGCGTCATCCAACCGATTTCGGAAAACGCCATTCCGCTCATTGCCTGGCGGCTGCGCGATATTTCCAGGCCCTTTGCGCCGGTGGTGATGAACCACATGCCGACCTGCATCAATTGCCACTCTTTTTCAACCGACGGCGCCACGCTGGGCATGGACATGGACGGTCCGCAAGGCGACAAGGGCGCCTACGCGCTTGTGCCGACGGCCAGGCGCATCCTGATCCAGCAATCGGACGTTTTCACATGGAACAAATACAACCGCGAAAAGAACACGTTCGGGCTTTTTTCCCGTGTGTCACCCGATGGACAATTCGTCGTTTCCGCGGTGGATGAGGAAGTGCATGTTGTCAATTACATGGATTTCCGGTTCTTGCAGACATTTTATCCCACCAGGAGCCGCATCGCTTTTTATGACCGGAAAACGCGCAGGGTCGCCACTCTTCCCGGCGCCGATGACAGTTCATTTGTCCAGTGCAACCCGGTGTGGAGCCCCGACGGCCGATGGGTGGCTTTTCTCCGCGCGCGGGCGAGGCCCGCCTGGCCCGCGTATAACAGCCCCAGGGCGACCTTTGCAAACGATTCGCTGGAAACGCAGATCAAATACGATTTGTATCGGGTGCCGTTCAACGGCGGCAGGGGAGGAACGCCCTCGCCGATTCAGGGGGCAAGCGCTACCGGCATGAGCGTATCGTTTCCGAAATATTCTCCGGACGGAAAGTGGATCGTGTTCGTGCGGGCGAAAAACGGCCTGCTCATGCGTCCCGACAGCAGGCTCTATATCATTCCGGCCGGGGGCGGCGCCGCGCGGGAATTGCGGTGCAACCTTTCGCTCATGAATTCCTGGCACAGCTTTTCTCCCAGCGGCAGGTGGCTTGTTTTTTCCTCAAAGGCGTTTTCACCGTTTACCCAGATGTTTTTGACCCATATCGACGAAAACGGCAATGCCAGTCCCGCCATACTTGTTCCCAATTCCACGGCGCCCAACAGGGCGGTCAACATACCCGAGTTCGTGAACATTTCAGCCGGGGGTATCTCAAGTATTCTGACCCCGGCCGTAGACTACAAAATCCATCTGGACAAAGGAAGATCATTCCTTAAAAGCGGCAACATCGATTCCGCCTATGCGGAAATAATGAAATCCATTGCCATGAAACCCGATTATGCCGGGAATTTTTCGGGACTGGCGTTCGTGCTCGCGAAACAGGGCAAAATGAACGAAGCAATGGACGCGTCGCTCAAGGCGGTGGAATGCGATCCCGCCAACGACCAGGCGTACGCGAACGCGGGCATGGTGCTCTATGCCCTTCACAAGATCCCGGAAGCCGTGGAACAGTTTAAAACCGCCCTTAAATTCAATTCTCATAACGCCACCACGCACTTTTACTATGCTTTGACCCTGGAGGCTGGCAATGATCTTAAGGATGCGCTCGAGGAATACAATCAAACACTTGACTACGATACCGCCAATGCCGACGCCTACAGTAACCGCGGGACCATCCTGTACGGAATGAACTTCGTTGACAAGGCCATTGAGGATTTTACCAGGGCAATCGGGCTGTCGCGCTCCAAGGCCGAATATTTCCAGAACCGGGCCGTGGCCTTCGCGGTGAAAAATAACTATGAAAAAGCGCTTGCCGATCTGGCCCAGGCCGCGGCCATCAGTCCCGACGACGGCATGACCTATAACATCCGCGGCAATGTTTACCTTCAAATGAATATGCTTGACAAGGCGCGGGCTGATTTTGAAACGGCGCTCACCGGCAAACAGCCGTGCATGAAAGCGATTGGTCCCTTGTGCGACATTTGTTTTTCAACGAACAAACATTCCGAAGCGCTGCCGTATTTAAACAAATTAATAAGCCAGGACCCCGGAAATGCGCAGCTTGTCAATCGCCGGGCTGTAGCGTATATGTACTCCGGCGAGGCCGCGAAGGCGCTTGAGGATTTTGACGTTGTTCAATCAAAATCCTCTTCGGACCCGGCGATTTATTTCAACATGGCCTTGTGCGATGAAAAACTCGGGGACCTTCAAGGCGCCGTTAAAAACTACGGGCTGGTGTTGCGCTACGGCTCTTTGCAAACCGAACAATGCGTCTATGCCCGGAAACGGATCGAAGAATTGAAACGATAAACAGGATTATCAAACGTATTTTTTTTAACGAAGGGAGCGTTATGTTTAAAAGCACAAGAATCGGGACGCTTATAGCAATGGGGGTTATTTCGATTTTTTCCCTTGCCCAAGCGGCAACGTATACGATTTCCGTTAACGCGGGAACGAAAACCGGTTCGTGGAACAGGTTCTATGAAAGGGGCGTTGCGAGCGACCACATGCACACGGTGCTGAGCACCGCGTACGGCAGGGGAATAAAAAACGCCATGAAAATAGCGCATGACAGCTGTGGTTTTGAATATATACGGGGCCACGGCGTTCTGGACGATGACGATTCGGTATATACCGAAGACGGAACCGGCGCCGCGGTGTATAGGTGGAACGGTATCGACGGGGTCTACGATTCAATCACCGCCGCGGGAATGAGACCGCTGGTGGAAATAAGTTTTATGCCCAATAAACTGGCCAGCGCACAATCCTGGACGAACAGCGTATGGTATAACGGTTATCCCGGCAACTGGAACGCGCCGAAAGACTGGAACAAATGGAAAGCGTTTATGAGCGCCCTTCTTACGCACCTTGAAGGAAGGTACGGCGCGGCGGAGGTGAGGAACAACTGGTTTTTTGAGCTTTGGAATGAACCGGCCTGGATGTATGGAGGAGGCGGGGGGCAAACCGGGTACTTAACGCTGTATGATTCCACGGCGGTTGCATTTGCGGCCACCGATCCTCTGGTCAGGCTCGGAGGGCCCGCGGCGGGCGGCGGCACCGGCGGTTCGGTGGTTTTCGATCCTCAGTTCGCGACGCATTGCAAATCGGCCAATAAAAAGCTGGATTTTATCACCTACCATGAGTACGCAAACAACGGCGCCGGCACCTGTATCGCCACCGTGTCAAGCACCTATCACAAGAGCATAGTGGATGGCCTCAAGAGCGCTGGTTTTACCGGTCTGGTCCTCTGCGACGAGATGGGACCGACCTTTACTCAGGGGACCACGTGCATCGATAATGAACAGAGCGCCAGTTACGTCGCAAAGGCGATCCACCTGCTCAATTCGAACGATACGACCGCGTATCCGCCGCCCTATGTGTTCTCCTGGTGGGTGATATCCGATCTTTACGAGGAGACCAACAACACCGGCGAGGGAGACGCCTTTACCGGTTGCTATGGTTTGATGTGCAGGGGGGCCCCCGCTATTCCGCAATCCTGGGACGTCCGGAAACCGGTGTTCAATGCTTTCATGCTGCTTCACCGGCTTGGCGCCTATAAAGTAAGTTGCACGGGCGGGACCACGGCAAGCCCCGGCGTTAATGCAGTAGCTACCATTTCCGCTGCGGGTGACACGGTCAGCGTTTTAGTCTATAGCCATGTTGACGGCACGACCGGAGTTTCCACAACCACCGACAACGTTACGCTGAACATTACCATGCCTACGGGCTGGACAAGCGCAAGAATGGAGCACTTTGTGGTAGATGTCAATCACAGCAATTCATATCAAACATGGGTAGGCTTGGGAAAACCCGCTAACCCAACCGCTGCTCAATGGACGACTATCGCCAATGCCGCGCAGCTCGCGCATTACGATTCGGTCGCAACGGTAACGATAACCGGCGGGACCTATACAAAAACCTTTACCCAGAATTACTATAGCGTTGGGCTCATTCAGCTGACTCGTCCCGTGACCTCGGTTGTGCCGGTAATAAAAACGTCCGACCTTATAAAGCCGAGCGCATACCAAAAAGGAAACACCGTGTACCTTACCATGTCTCCCGCAAAAGAATATTCGGTGCGGCTCTATTCGGCAAATGGACAAAAAGTCATGGACCGTCAAATAACGGCAAAGGGGACCATGGTACTTTCGCTGGCTGATTTGACGGCAGGCGTTTATACGTTGGAATGCATTGGTTTGTCCCAGAAACTTATAAAGAGGGTCGTGGCGGGTCGGTAAAAGTAAATGGAGGAAAACGTGAAATTCAGTGAATTTTTTGCCATGATATTGGCGGCTTTTCCCCTGGTTCTTGCCGCCCAAACCTATGACGTTTCCATTCAAAAGGCGTCGAATTATAATTCCTGGGGAACCGGCTGGGATTCCGTTTACGTCATGAAGAATAATCTGACGACCCTTGCGATAGTGCCCAGAATAGGCGGCCGGGTCATGCAGTATGACATTGCCGGACATGCCTCGATGTATATAGACAGCGCAAACAAGGGCAAGGTCCCTGCCGTAAGCTCGCTTCTGGGCGGTTTTCGGACGCTCGCTTCGCCCCAGTCGAATTTTACCTGGCCTCCTTCCCCGGTCTTGGAAGTCGGCCAGTATTCGTGCGCGATAAAGGCGAACACCGCGGATTCCGGCGTTATTTACCTGGAAAGCGGGGTCGAAAGCACTTCCGGGTATCCGACGCTTGACGGATTGCAGTTTAAAAGGACCATTACCCTGTATGCGTCGTCGTCGCACGTGAAAGTCCAGATGACAATGGCGAACAAAGGGACTGCGACCCTGAACCACGGAATATGGGACATCACCGAGTGCGTGTGCAGGAACAATAACGTGCTCGACCTTTCCAACATATGGTTGTATTTTCCCCTCAATCCGGCCAGTACGATGGGGGGCGGCAAAGGCTATGCACAATTGCAGGGCACCGACGCCTCGCAGTGGAAACCAAACGCCGCGCCGGGAGGCGTCATGGGCGTCCAATACGGCAGGAAGGAAGCCAAAGTCGGCGCCGATTCCAAGGCCGGGTGGCTCTGCTACGTCGACCGGCTCGGCGGCTATGCGTATGTAAAGAGATTTACGTATCAAGAAGGGAAGACCTATCCCGACAGCGGTTCGTCGGTGGAAGTATACACGAGCGGAACGACGACGTTTCTCGAAGAGGAAGTCATGGGCCCGCTGACGACGCTCGCGCCGAACGACTCGGCGACGATGACCGAAGACTGGTTCGCGGCGCGGTCGCTCGGCCCGGTGCTGGCTGTAGGCGATGCGGGACTGATTACCAATAAATTGACAATAAAGCAATCGCACGATACCGTGACGGCGCAGGGGACCTACGGCGTTTTTTACCAGGGGAGCGTTAAATCGGTGTTTAAAAGCGCAGCGGGGGCCGCAATCGCCGCCGCGGACAGTTACGCGGTGTCGCCGTCCGATTCATTCGCTTTCAAAGACACCCTTAAAGCGGCGGCAAATGCCGCGAAACTGGTTCTCTCGCTGTATGCGGCAGACGGCTCGTTTATGGGCAATCTGGATTCCATTGCGATAACCCCGGTCGGGATTTTGAAACCGGTCCAAAAAAGCCCGGTTATTGACATTGGGGCAGTTACCATCAATAAAAAAGGAAATGTTCTGTCGGTAAACGTTCCCTACGAGGGAAATTACCTGATAACAATTACCAGACTGGATGGAAAACGGATGGCGTCTTTCAGGGTACAAAAGCCGGGAACTTACCAGGCGCCGCAAGGATTGATTCGGACGGGAATTTATCTTCTTGAAGAATGTTGCCAGGAAACAATGGTATCCAAAAAAATATTTGTGCCGTAAAAAAACCATGAACACAGCGCCGCAAGACCCGCTCAAGGTAATAGAGCTTATGACAACTGTCCTGCACCCGGACGACGCGTTGTCCGTTAAGCGGCTTGAATTGGGTGTATCAGTCTAATACTTGCTTTTGCTTACCGCGGACCTTCGCGCCGGATAGCGGACCGGCGTGCCACGAACCGCCAGCCTCAAAAGTGTTGGAGCTATTTAGGAAGCAGATCAGATAACTGGCGCTCGAGTTCGCTGTAAACAGCGTCCGGGCCGGCTCCCAGCGCATCGAATGTCTTGCTGGCAAAGCTGCGCATGGTCGCCGTCAGCGTAATGTCGAGGATTTCGACGTCCTTGAGACCCAGCGCACGCAGCGTGTCAATATCCCCCTGAGTCATTTCGCTGGCGCTCAGGACAATCTTCTGGGCGAACTCCATCATCGCGACTTCAACGCGTTCCAGCCCCGCGTCATGGAAATTCGTGAGGATCATACGCAACTGGTCGACGCTGACCCCATTCTTGTTCAGGATTGCGCCGTGAGCAAGAAGACAGTAACGGCAATTCAAGGCCTTCGCAGCCGCCAGCGTAACCAGCTCGTAGCGTTTTAATTGGAGGTTTTTGCGAATACTCCCTTGAAAAGCTCGCCATGCTTCCAACACCTCAGGCCGAAGGCTGAAGACCTTGGCGTGATTTGGCACGTACCCCAAACTCTTTCGGTCGCCTTCATAGATCTCGCGAAGCTTGCCCTCCGCCTCCGATTCCGATACAGTTTTAATGAACATGAGTTTCTCCCTTAGTACTTGGATTATGATGCACAAATACTTGACAAATAACGAGCCGGGTCGAACGATTCGAAGTACCCTTTACCAATTGCAAATATCCCCTTTGCGGAATTAAGAAAGCTTCAGACAAACTAAATGCAAATTTAATGCCAGTCGAATTTTAGAGATATTATTTCTTTAGTATTTGAATAAAATCCTCAAATCTCTTTTGAATTTCACCGGCAAAAATATTATCCGACAAACGAGTTCTCATGACGGCATTACCGTCTTCTTTTTTAGCCTCATCAAGAGCCAGGCCAATAGGGAAGGCTTCGCAGTGAACACACTTGTCCCCAAGCATGTTCTTAACTTTATCGAAGATTTTAGCATATCCAAATTTCCCGTGTTTGGCGGAATCACTGCTCCCGCAGCAAGAGGCAAAATACAGCTTATTGATGTTCCTGCGGTTCCTGTTGATAAAATCGCGCAATGGTGAAATAAGCTGGCCCATCCAAATGGGACCGCACAGGATTATGCGATCATATTCATTTACTTTGTGCCCGAGAGGTTTGATTCCGAGGCCGGTTTTGGTGATCGAGAAGAACATTAAAAAAGGTAATAGATTCAATCGCGGTTTGATTCTTTCAATATCGCACTGTAAATTATGGGAAATTTTTTCGGCAAGATATTTGTTACTGCCGGTATTTGAATAGAATGCAACCAGGGCTTTCATAAATGTTCTCCTTCACGGACAAAAATGATTATTCCCTATTATTTATTTTTCCTTTCTCATTTCAATTCGAAGCTCATTGTGTCACTTTTTGTTGCAATTTCCATTTTGTTACTCTCTTTTCTTTTATAACAACCACGTCAAGTCGCTGGAGCGTGCAAAGGTTATTTGTATTCGTTTCCTATTCCAGCGCTCCTACCTGCGCCCAGTTAACGGCTTTACCACTATTTTCTTAAGTAAACATATAGGCCGATACCAATTTCTTTAAATTCCTCTATTCTACGCATTTTAGAATTATTGTTATACCATTTTGCCATGAAACCATTAATACCAAGGTGGTGAAACCTTCGCAAATAATTCATCATATTATTCGATTGCGCTTCCTTATAGTTAAAGAACTTCCTTCAAGAACATTTTCATGTACCCGAAAGCGCGCTCGGCTGAGAGAGGATTATAAGCAGCGCCTTTGTTTTTATCGTTTCCGGCTTCAGGATTTGTGAACCTATGCACGGTATTTCCAAAGTACATCATTTGCCAATCAGCCCCGGATTTTCTCATTGATTCCTGAAATTGCGTTATTGTTTCAGGAGTCATGGTCGGGTCATCGGCGCCATGAAGGACCAACAATTTGGCTTTTATGTTGCCCAGCTCATCGGGCTTTGGTGAAAACAGCCCGCCGTGCAGGGTAACCACCCCTTTTATGGCAGCTCCGCTGTAGGCAAGTTCCAAAACGGCCGTTCCGCCGAAACAGAAACCAATCGCGGCTACCCTCTGCGTGTCGACCTGCGCTTGAGATAGAAGCGCCTTGAGCCCGGCCGTTATCCTTTCCCTCATAAGAGGCGTGCCCCTGACCGCTCCCGCCATTTTTGCGGCGATTGCAGGGTCGACGGTGTGTTTACCGCCTCCGTACATGTCAACCGCGAAGGCGACATATCCCATTTTTGCGAGGTCTTTCGCCTGCGTCTTCGCGAAATCATTCAGCCCCCACCATTCGTGGGCCACTAAAACACCGGGGCGTTTCCCCTTGATTGCGTTATCGTATGCAAGGAAACCCTTGAAGATTATTGTGTCCTGGGTATAAGTAACTTCCTTTGTAAGGATTTCAGCGCCGGCAGTGACGGTTATGAACGGCACAATGGCCAACAGCATTTTCCATTTCATGAAAGGCCCCCTTACATAAAAATTATCCATAAAATTTCAACTGTTAAAAAAAGCAATTTTCGTGCCGAGGCCATTTGGTCTCCGCAGCTGACGCGTCTTTTTTTGGACAATAGCAATACAAAATGATATATTAGGCTTCGAAGATGTTCGGCGGATTTTGGCGAAAGGTTTTTATGGCCATTGAAAGAAAAATAAAACATTCTCGTAAAATTGACCATCCCCTCAGACCCAAAACGTCTGAAAAAGAACGCGAACTTTCGCAAAATAATAAAGAACGGATGCGGGCCCTGCTCGAAGGTTCGTCGGACATGGTCCAAGTCCTTGACGAACGGGGCGCTATCAAATATGTAAGTCCGTCCATGAAGAGAATTCTGGGCTACGATCCTTCCGAACCGATAGGCGATTCGGCGTTCAAAATCGTTCATCCGGATGATATGGCGGAAGCACGGAAAAAATTCGCCGAAGTCCTCGCATGCCCTCGTAAGCCGGCCAAGGTCGTCTGCAGGTGCCTTCATAAAAACGGGACGTGGCGTTACATCGAGGCCTGCGCGACAAACCATCTGGCCAATCCGGCGATACGCGGGATCATACTCAACATTCGCGATATAAGCGAACACATTCGGGCACAGATGCTGGTGCGGGAATCGGAGGAAAAGTTCCGGAAAATCGTCGAACAATCTCATGATGGCATAACGATCA
>Ga0182027_10004912_pt1 | contig 20515 bp, 16 predicted proteins | sample 712E1DmetaG_FD_121300 | JGI IMG/M metagenome (GOLD analysis project Ga0182027, IMG submission 121300) | Permafrost microbial communities from Stordalen Mire, Sweden - 712E1D metaG (Illumina Assembly) | ecosystem: Environmental > Terrestrial > Soil > Wetlands > Permafrost | place: Sweden...
AACCGATACACCGACCGCAACTACTGGAACCTGTGCGAGGCCGGTGCGACCACGACGGCGCTGTACTACTGGCAGCAGCTGACGGGTCGGCCGGACGTCACCGGCACGGCCGGCTACTTCCTGGATCCATACGCTGCCGAAGGCGCGTCGTGGCCTTCGCCGGGTCCGACGGTCGCGCGGTCGAGCGGCGGAGCTCGCATCGGTACCTACTGGTCGGGCTCCGACAGCGTGAACGGCTACACGGCCCATGCCCGCGGCTACATCATGTACATCGGGATGGCGATGCAGCCGCCCGGCTGGCAATCCACGGGTGAGGCCGTCTACGCCGACGCGAGCGGCAAGCCGCTCTACCCCACGATCGGCGCCCCTCGCACGAACATCCAGGTCGCGCTGAACTGGGAGGCCTCCGGGCATGACGGAGCCGGGTGGGCCGAGTTCTGGTACGCCTCGGTCATGCGGTTCGATCCAACGACCGCGCGGGACCTGCAGATGGCAGTCAAGCTCGACGTCGGCCGCGACGGTGTTCCGATGGTCGTCGAGCTGGACACGCACGACCTGCCGAACTGGCAGGCGGGCGCGGCCACGCCGCACATCCGCCACGCGATCACCATAGTCGGTTATGACGACGCCGCCAGCCCGCCGACCTACACGTACCTGGACACGTGCGGCCGAGCCTGCAACGACCGCGGTGGAAACCAGAACGGGCAGGTCCACGTAGTCCCGCAATCGCAGATGGTCGCGGCCATGCAGGACACCGTCGGATCCGGCTTCATCTGGTAGGGGACTCCGGGCCGGCCGAGCCTGAATCTCGTGGGCGCAGCGGCGGTGCGACCGGCGCGTCCGGCTTCGCGGGCGTCAGCGCCCCCCGGCCCAGGCGCCCACCGGTTCGAAGCTGAGCGGTACGTCCACCACGATGAGCTCGCTCGGTTCCGTCGCCAGGATCTCGATCGCCTGCCGCATGGACACCTTAGCGGAGGCCCCTGTGGTCACGGGCTGGCCCCCGAGCATGACGGCACCGTCGATCAGGTAGACGTAAGCTCCGCGCCCCGCGCCGATCTCGTACACGACCTCGACCGCGGAATCAAGGGAGGCCACGTACACGGACGCCTTCTGGTGGACCTTGACGGCGTCGCCGGGCTCGCCGACCGGCGCCACCACCTTCAGCAGCCTGTTCGTTCGGTCGGCCCTGGTGAATACGCGCTGTTCGACGCCGGGCTTGAGGTCCGCGGTGTCGGGGAGGATCCAGATCCCGATGAACCGCATCGGGTTCGTCTCCGACGCGTTCATCTCGGCGTGGGCCCCGCCCTGCCCGAGCGTCATCCGCTGGATCGAGCCCGCCGGGAGCGGCCCGGGCGCGCCGCCCACGTTGTCCTCGTGCCGGAAGTCGCCTTCGAGCACGTAAGTCAACGCCTCCACGTCGGCGTGGGGGTGGAGGGCCCAGCCGCCCCCGGGGAAGACCCGGTTGTCGTTGAAGACGCGCAGTGCCCCGAAGTGCTCGTTCGCGGGATTGGGGTCACGGTAGTTCCCGAAGTTGAAATGCCAGCGGGAGTCGAACCACTCGCCGGTCTCGCGGTGGATCTCCTTGTCCCTGCGGATGAGGTTCATCGTCGGTCTCCTGGGCTGACGGGGATTGATCCGGCGTTCGGATGGCACGTTGGCCGTGCGGGCGGGTTTCGATCTGGTTCGACCTCGATCGGCTTCCGGTTGGTTGAGACGAGCGCATCGTCGCACGCCCGGCGGCCTCCGGTCATCCAGGTTCGCAATGTGGCCGGTGATATGCGATCGCCGTCAATCGCCGTCGGGGAGACGGGTGAGCGACGCCAGCCAGGCACGTGGCGCGCCGGGCTCGGCGTTTCCGGCGCGCGTGGCGAAATGCTCCGCGACGATCGAGTCGACCCGCCAGCCCTTCGAGAATGTGGCGCGTATATCCGCCTGGCTCACGCGACGGGGGCCCACGTCGCCCGGTTCCTCGTCGCTGAAACAGAGGCAGAAGTACCTGGCGCCGGGCCTCAGCACCCTGCGGAGGCTTCGCTCGAAGCTGATTCTTTCCGTGTCCGAGAAGACGTGGAATAGCCCGAAATCGACGGCGACGTCGAAAGGTCTGCCGAGCGATCCAAGGTCGAGCGCGTCGGCGATCTCGAAGCTCGCGCGTATTCCGCGGGCGGCCGCTTTCGCGCGGGCTCGAGCGATGGCGGTCGGAGCGAGATCGATGCCGCAGGCGTCGAGACCTCGGGTGGCCAGATACAGCACGTTCTCGCCGGTGCCGCAGCCGACATCCAGGACCGAGCCGGCTATCAGGCCCTCGTCGGCGAGGCGGACGAGCACCGGCTGTGGTTGCCCGATGTCCCACGGGGGCTGGCCGTTCCGATACGCCCACTCGAAGCCCATGTCCCGCACGATACCGCCGCCGGGCGTGGCGAGCGCAATAGGGCAAGGGGGGCGTGGCAGGTGGGTCCGTCGACGACAGACCTAGAACGCCCGTGCTATTCCGCCCGGGCACGGTATACTGGCGACCCAAGTCTACGAGGGTGAAGTGCCCGACTTCCGGCTCGTCGCCGACTTCAAACCGACCGGAGACCAGCCCCAGGCGATCGAGAAGCTGAGCGACGGCCTGGCCAGAGGCTTGCGCCACCAGACCCTGCTCGGCGCAACGGGGACGGGCAAGACGTACGCCGTGGCTGCCGTGATAGAGAAGTACCAGAAGCCGACGCTGGTGCTGGCCCACAACAAGACCCTGGCCGCCCAGCTCTACTCCGAGTTCCGGGAGTTCTTCCCGGACAACGCCGTCGAGTACTACGTGAGCTACTTCGACTACTACCAGCCGGAGGCCTACCTGCCGCGCTCGGACACGTACATCGAGAAGGACTCGAGCCGCAACGACGAGATCGACAAGCTCCGCCACGCCGCCACGAAGGCGCTCTTCGAGCGGCGCGACGTGATCATCGTCGCCAGCGTCAGCTGCATCTACGGCCTCGGCGCCCCGGTCGACTACGGGGCCACGATCCTGCGGCTGCGCGTCGGCGGGCAGTACCGCCGCGACGCCGTCCTGCGCCATCTCGTCGATCTCCAGTACCAGCGCAACGACGCCGCGCTGACCCGGGCCCGGTTTCGGGTTCGCGGCGACACGCTGGAGCTGGTCCCGGCCGCCGAGGATCGCCTCGTCCGCGTGGAGTTCTTCGGCGACGAAGTCGAGCGCATCACCGAGCTGGATTCGCTGACCGGCGAGCTGCTGGCCGAGCGCAAGGAAGTCAACGTCTATCCGGCCACCCACTTCGTGACCCCGAAGGACAAGCTGATCGCCGCCATCGGGGCGATCGGCGACGAGATGGAAGTTCGAGTGTCCGAGCTGGAGGGCCAGGGCCGCGAGCTGGAGGCCGCGCGGCTCCGGCAGCGGACCACCTTCGACCTCGAGATGATGCGCGAGCTCGGCTACTGCACGGGCATCGAGAACTACTCGCGCCACCTCTCCGGCCGCGAGGCCGGCTCCCGCCCGTGGACGCTGCTCGACTACTTCCCGCCGGACTGGCTCCTGGTCGTGGACGAGAGCCACATGTCGATCCCGCAGGTTGTCGGCATGTACAAGAACGACCGGACGCGCAAGGAGATCCTGGTCGACTTCGGCTTCCGCCTGCCCTCGGCGCTGGACAACCGCCCCCTGACCTTCGAGGAGTTCGAGGCCAGCCTCAACCAGGTCGTGTACATGAGTGCGACCCCCGGCCCTTACGAGCTGGAGCGAAGCCAGCAGGTGGTCGAGCAGCTGATCCGCCCGACCGGCGTCGTCGACCCGCAGATCACCGTCAAGCCGACCGAGGGCCAGATCGACGACCTGCTCGAGCTGATCCGTGGCCGCGTCGAGAAGGGCGAGCGGGCCATCGTCACCACCCTCACCAAGAAGATGGCCGAGGACCTGGCCGACTACCTGCACGAGCTCGGCGTGAAGGTGCAGTACCTCCACTCCGAGGTCGACACGCTCGAGCGGGTGCAGATCCTGCGCGATCTTCGCCTGGGTGTCTACGACGTGATCGTCGGCATCAACCTGTTGCGGGAAGGAATCGATCTTCCGGAGGTGACGCTCGTCGCGATCCTGGACGCCGACAAGGAGGGTTTCCTTCGCAGCGCATGGTCGCTGATCCAGATGATCGGCCGGGCGGCGCGCAACACCGAGGGCGAAGTGGTCATGTACGCCGACCACGTCACCGAATCGATGCGGGTCGCCATCGACGAAACCAACCGGCGGCGCGCAGTCCAGGAGCGGTACAACACCGAGCACGGGATCGAGCCGGTCACGATCGTCAAGGGCATTCGCGACATCAACGACCGGCTGCGCGCGGTGGCCGAGGCCCACGGGACGTACATGACAGCGCCCGGGCAGGAGCGCGCCCTCTCGGAACTGGCCAAAGGCGAGGTTGAGAAGCTGGTCGCCAAGATGGAGGCGGAGATGCGCCAGGCCGCCCGTGACCTGGAGTTCGAGCGGGCGGCGGCGCTGCGCGACGAGATCCAGGAGATCCGGCTGCGAGTACTGGACGAGGATGCCTCGGCGGCCGTGGCCCGCGCCGCGGAGCGGGCGGCCAGGGCGCCTGCCGCGCCCGCAGGTTCGCGGCCGGCTCCGGCCAGATCGGGGCGGACGATCAAGCCGGTACGGCAGGCGGCGAGGCGCGGCGGCGGAGCGGGTGGCGACGGCGAGAGCCCGAACGCCACGGAGCTTGAAGTGACCGAGGTTCGGGTGCTGCCCGCGGGTGAGGAGCCGGGCGGCGACCAGCCCAGCGAAGATCTCGCGGCCGCCTCGACGGCCGCCGGCTGGCTGCCCGGCATCCGGGACGAGCACGAGGACGACGGCTGGGCGGCGAAGTGGCTGGATCGCCCGACGTGGGACCATACCGTCACGCCGAACGTGATCAAGCGCACGGGAAGCCGCCCGCCGGGTCGTGGCCGCCGCCGGCGCTAGAAGTCGCAGGCCGCCGGCAACAATACCCGGGCAGGGCGCCCGGTACGGAGGAGGATCGATGGACCCGCTCAGTGAAGCCTTCCAGCACCACACCTGGGCCACGGAGAAGCTGATCCGGCACCTGCGCAGCCTGCCGGCTGCCGCGCTTACGGCGGCCGCTCCCGGTGTGTACGGCGAGGTCCTGCCGACGCTCTCGCATCTGCTCGAAGCGGACGGCCGCTTCCTCCAGTACCTGGAGGGGACGCCGCCACCGCCCAAATCGGGACCGGATCCAACGCGTGGTCTCGCCGAGCTGGCCGACCAGGTTCGCGACCAGGCCGTCCGCTGGCGGATCGTGCTGTCGGGCATCGGCGAGCTGGACGTCACGATCCCCGCCCGCGGCGACCGCCCCGAGATGCCGCACGCCACGAACCTGCTGATCGGCCAGGCGCTCCACCACGGCAACGACCACCGCACCCAGATCTGCACCGTCCTGTCCGTGAACGGCTTCGAGGTGCCCATCCTCGACGTCTGGGCCTACTGGCGCGAGCGCCGGCTGGCGCCGTCGATATAGCGGAGCGGCACTCTCGACGTCCTGGCGCGGACCCTCCCGGCCGAGCTTAAGCCTTCGGTCGAGCCAGCGCGCGTCTGCCCGCGACCGCCAGGAGCGCCAGCATCGCGAGGATGATCAGCAGCGAGCCCCGAAGCGTAGCCACGCCGGCCACCGTGCCGATGACCGGCGGGCCTATCAGGCCGCCCGCGTAGCCCATCGTGGAGACCGCGGCGATCCCGGCCGACGCCGGAATCCCCGGCTGCGACCCCGCAGCCCGAAACAACGTTGGCACGACCGCGGCCAACCCGAGGCCCATCATCCCGAAACCCATGATCGCCACGGCCGGGACCTGCACCGCGAGCGCCACGCCCAGGCCGAGCGCCGCCAGCGCCGCGCCGCCGCTCACCAGCCGGGCGGAGCCGAGCGCCACCGCGAGCCGGTCGCCGGCGAGTCGGGCAACGGCCATGCAGCCGGCGAAGACCGTGACGGCGAGGCCGGCAACGCCCTGTGACGCGTTCATCGTGCTCTGCAGGTAGACGCCGCTCCAATCGGAGGCGGAGCCCTCGGCCATGAGGCCGCACAGGGCGAGCCCGCCGAGAAGCACCAGCGGTCCGGTGGGGAGCCTCAATCCCGCGCCGCCCTCGGCGTGTCGATCGGGCAGCATCGTAAAGCGCAGGATCACGCCGCCGACGGCCAGCACCGCGCCGGCGACGGCGAACTCGGGCAGCACCGGAATCCCCAGGGCCGCGACCTGCGTGCTGACGAGCGCGCCGGCAAAGGCGCCGATGCTCCAGCAGGCGTGCAGCCGCGACATGATCGGGCCGGCTCCGGCGTGCTCCACGGCGATGCCGTTCGCGTTCATCGAGACGTCCATCGTTCCCTGCGAAACCCCGAAGACCAGCAGGCTGATGGTCAGGCTGGCGAAGTTCCAGGACGCCCCGATGAAGACCATCATGACGGCGCAGCCGACCGTCGTCAGCGGTGTCATGACATGCGTGCCGAACCTGCTGCCGAGCCACCCGCCGAAGGTCATCGTTAGGACGGCCCCGACCGAGGCTCCCAGCAGGGCGAAACCCAGGCCTGTCGCGTCGAGGCCGGTCTGAGCCTTGACCGCCGGGATGCGCGCCGCCCACGTACCGAAGGCCATGCCGTTGAGCATGAACGCGGCCGCGACGGCGGCAGCCTGGACTCGCAGGTTCCGCCCGGCGACGGGAAGCGCCGCGGTCACGCCGCCACGCCCATGGCGCGCGTCACCGCGACCACCAGGACCGCGGCCGCCACTCCGGGGAGCAGCAGGTGGGTCCGCGCCACCACGAGCACGCAAACGCCGACCGCGACCGGCTCGATGCCGATCAGCAGGCGGGGCGGCTTGTCCGACGTGAGCAGGCAGTTGACGGCGGCCAGAGCCGCGAGCGCCGCCGGCCCGGCCAGCCGCAGGTAGGTGACCGCCCATGGCGGCAGCCGCTCGATCCCGGGCGCCAGCATAGGCAGGGCGCGCGAGGGGTAGGTGACGGCCCACATCAGGAAGGCGAGAGGCACCAGGGCGATGCTCATGGCAGGCCGGCCTCCGCGGACGGTTCGGGCGTCTCCGGCGCGCTCGACTCTTCGTGGGGCGAGGGCGGCACCGCCAGGCCGAAGCAGGGCCCGAGTAGCGCGCCGGCGACCAGCCCAAGAGAAGCGCCGGCGACCAGCCCGACCGGCACGGCGGCGACGACTGCGCCGAGGGCTGCAGCCACGTCGCGGCGGCCGGAGACCATTCCCAGCGAGAGCCCGGCCATGGCGGCCGGGAAGGCGATGTCCAGGCCGAGCCTCGTCGTGTCGACCGCGCCGCCCACCACGTAGCCTAAGCACGAACCAATCGTCCAGGGCACGAAGATGGCCATCGCCGCGATCCAGTAGCCGCGCCGCTCGAAGCGCCCGATGCGCCGGAAATGGGCCAGCGCCAGGGCGAAGGTCTCGTCGGTGAGGAAGTGGGCCATAACGGCCCTCTCCCGGCGAGACCGGGCCGAGGTGTACGGGGCGACCGCGGCGGAGTAGAGGAGGTGGCGGGCGTTGATCAAGGCCACTACTCCGGCGATCGCGAGCCACGACGCGCCGTCCTTGACCAGCCCGGCGGCGGCGAACTGGGCCCCGCCTGCCAGCGCGATCGTGGAGTTGGCCAGCACGTCCAGGAAGGAGTAGTGAGCCTGCAGCGCGGTCAGCCCGAAGACCAGGCCGACCGGCAGCGCGTAGGCCGCGATCGCCAGGCCGTCTCGCGTGAGCTGCCGGCGCGACTCGCCGGCCGCGTCGGACGCACCCGCCGTGGTCGTGGTCGCTGGGGTTGCCCCGCTCATCGTCGCTGCCTCGCCCGCTGGTTTCCGCCCGGAGGTCGGATGTTACCGGACGCTGCCCTGGAACGCGGCGTATCCTGCGGCCATGCCAGAGGCGGGAGATCTGAGAGTCCGGCTCGCGGCCTTCGAGTGGTTGCGCGAGCAGGTCGATCTGCACGGCGACGTCCTGCCGCGAGCACTCCTGGAGCAAGGTTTCTCGTTCGAGGGGAGCCGCGTCCCGCTCGTGGGTCCGCAGGGCATATTCAAGCCCAGAGTCTGTGACCTGCCGCTCTCCATAACGACGATTCCCGGCGGGGAGTACGCGGACCAGATGTCGGGCTCAGACCTGAGGTACTCCTACCGTGGCACCGATCCCCGTCATCCCGACAATGTCGGCCTCAGGCGGGCGATGGGCGGGCACGTGCCGCTGGTCTTGTTCGTCCGTGTCGAGGCTGGTCGCTATCTGGCTCACCAGCCGGTGTTCATCGTCGGCGACGACCCGGCGCGGCTCGTCTTCGATGTGGACGTCGACGCGAACCTCGGTGCCATCGCCGAGACTGACGGCTCGGCCGCGAGTGAGGCCATCGAACGGCGGTACGTCACCTCGGCCTTCCGCCGTCGCGTCCACCAGCGGGCGTTCCGGGAACGAGTGCTAAAGGCATATCGAGAGCAGTGCGCCGTCTGCCGGCTTCGTCACCAGGAGCTTCTCGACGCCGCCCACATCGTCGCCGACGCGGAGGACGAGGGCGATCCCGTGGTCAGCAACGGGCTGGCGCTCTGCAAGCTCCACCACGCCGCGTTCGACTCCTTCTTCCTGGCGGTCCGGCCTGACTACACGATTGAAGTAAGGCGCTCGATCCTCGACGAGTCGGATGGGCCGATGCTGTTGCACGGGCTGAAGCAGGTGCACGACCAGCCTATCCAGCTGCCGCGCTCTCGCGGCGATCGGCCCGACCCGGAGCGCCTGCTAAGCCGCTACGAGCGCTTCCTGAGGGCTTCTTGAGCGGCGGCGAGGCCGCGGCCGGATGCTAGGATCGGCCAGCGATTCGAACGAGGAGGGCAGTGAGTGGGAGCCGATGATCCCGGGACGGCCGGTGAGTCGATGGCACCGGTCGCGCTCCTGAAGGCCGGCAACGAGAGGTTCCTGAGCTCGATCGCCGCCGCGCCCGATCCGGCGGCTGCCGCTCGGGCCCTCGCGCGGGCCGATCCGTACGCGGTCGTTCTTGGATGCTCCGACAGCCGAGTACCGCCTGAGCTCGTTTTCGACGAAACCGTGGGCCGCTTGTTCGTCGTCCGGGTCGTCGCGCACGTGGCCGGCAACGACGAGATCGGCTCGATCGAGTACGCGGTCGCACGCTGGAACTGCCGCCTGGTCGTCGTGCTCGGGCACACGGAATGCGGTGGGGTCGCTGCCGCAATGGACCCGCTACCGCCCGGCGCCGAGCCGCCGCCGGTCACCGGCTCGATGCACCTCTCGATGCTGGTCGGCTCCGTTCGATCGAACCTGGGGTGGACCAGCAGCCAGCCGGCAGGCGATCCCTGGGCCGAAGCGGTTCGGATGAGCGTCCGTCGGACCATCGAGCGGCTGCTCCTGTGGTCGACGTCGATCCGCAGCCGCGTGGAGGCCGGCCAGCTCGCGGTCGTCGGTGCGGTCTACGACGTCTCAACCGGCCGGGTCGAGTTCCTGGAGCAGGCGACCCGACGACCGTAGGCAGGGGCGGCGCTTTCGCGTCCGTGTCTGGCAGCCCCACATCGCCTCCCTGCTCGCCGTGCGCCTGACTGCGGTGGTGATCGTCACCGCCTTCGCGCCGTCGCCAAGATCGCCGCCGGACGGCGAGCCGCGGCCGCGACGGCTGTGGTGGGGGTCCTGATCGCGGTCGTGCTGCTCCACCAGCTGGCATAGCCGTCCGGATCTTCATGATCGCAAGGACGCGCCGCTGACGCTGTCCTGGCCAGGCAACCGCCGCCGCGCTCGGGCTGGACGCCCGTTGTCTGCTGAGCCAACGGGGAAATAGCGCGCCAAGAGGGGTTTACCGAACGCACCGCCCAGCCGCTCGCTAGGATGAAACCCAAACGCGATGGTAGCCGTTGAGATGACGTGATGAGGCGAGCCGTGTTGCTGCTGCCCCTGGTGATGGCCGCAGTGGCATGTTCGAACCCTGGCGCGGCGCCCTTTGGCACGGCCGAAGCGACTGCGCCCAGCCAGACGATAACGGCCGTCTCCACCTCATTCGACCTGGCCTGGTGCGGGACTCTCCCGGCAGATAGTTGCGCAGTGGCGGTCGAGGTCGCCCTGGCCATGCTTCCAACGACGCACGCGCCGATCGTCACCGTCCGCGTCCAGGTTCCAAGCGCGCTCGCAACCTGCCCACCGATGGCCGTCGGACCGATGGGGACCCGCATGTGCGATGCCATGGTCACTTTCACCACGAGCGACGGGGAGATCGTCGTTCCGCTGGTCCGCGGCGGCCCGGACGGCTGGTATCCCTCTTGGTTGGTCCGTTGAGGCGGCCGCAGTTCACGCCGAGCCGGCCGGTGCGTGAGGGTTCATCCACGGCGTCGGCTTGCGTGGCCCAAGCCTCCTGAATCCCCAACATTGATCGGTCATGTGCGGCGACGGCGCCGCGTCGCGTGAACGGCTGTTCTATTTCCGTCTGGTGGCCTACAATGGCGGCCTATGCCGCAGGAACTACTGGTCGTTCGCGGGGCCCGCGAGCACAACCTCAAGAACATCACCGTGGCCATGCCGCGCGACCGCCTGGTCGTCATCACGGGCCTGTCCGGCTCGGGCAAGAGCAGCCTGGCCTTCGACACGATCTACGCCGAGGGCCAGCGCCGCTACGTCGAGAGCCTGTCGGCCTATGCGCGCCAGTTCCTCGGCGAGATGCAGAAGCCGGACGTCGACCAGATCGACGGCCTCTCACCGGCCATCTCGATCGACCAGAAGGGCGCCAGCCGGAACCCGCGTTCGACGGTCGGCACGGTCACCGAGATCTACGACCACCTGAGGCTCCTGTTCGCTCGCATCGGCCACCCGCACTGCCCGACGTGCGGCCGCGAGATCGAGCGCCAGTCGGTGCAGCAGATCGTCGACCAGATCTACGACCTGCCGGAGGGAACTCGGCTGATGGTCCTCGGTCCGGTCATCAAGGACCGCAAGACCGAGGGCGATCGGGTCTTCGACCAGATCCGCCGTCAGGGCTTCGCCCGCGTCCGGGTCGATGGCGAGCAGATGGACCTGGCCGAGACCAGGCAGCTGGACAAGTACAAGCGCCACACCATCGACGTGATCGTGGACCGCTTCATCGTGCGCCACGGCGAGGCGGCGGATGCCGCCGAAGGTGGCAGCCTTAGCGGGACGGCCGGGGCTGGCTCCGTCGCCGGGGCGGCCGAAGATTCGCCCGTGGACCAGGCCCGGCCCGATTCGTCGCGCCTGGCCGACTCGGTCGAGACGGCACTTCGCCTGGGCGAGGGCGTCGTCCTGATCGCCCCGGTCCCGCGCGACGGCGAGGCGCCGGCCTTCGAGGAGCAGCGCTACAGCGAGCGATACAGCTGCCCTTACGACGGCACCACCGTCGACGAGCTCGAGCCGCGCAGCTTCAGCTTCAACTCGCCGCACGGAGCGTGCCCGAGCTGCACCGGCATCGGCAGCCGGCTGGAGATAGACCCCGACCGCGTCATCCCGAACAAGAACCTGTCGCTGGCGAACGGCGCCCTGGTGCCGTGGGCCCGCCTGCCGATGGAGAACTCCTGGCACGCCAAGATAATCGAAGCCGTCTGCAATGAGCACGGCTGGGACTTCGAGGCCCCGGTCAAGAACCTCCCGCCGGAGGTGCTCGACTACATCCTCTACTCGGGCCGTGGCGAGCGGGTCGTCATCGGCTATCGCCACGAGCGCGGCGAGAACACCTACGGCGCAACCTTCGAGGGCATCATCCCGAACCTCGAGCGCCGCTACCGCGAGACCGAGTCGGAGTTCATCAAGTCCGAGCTCGAGCGCTACATGGTCGCCCGGCCGTGCCCCACTTGCGAGGGCCGGCGGCTCAAGCCGGAGATCCTCGCGGTCACCGTGGACGGGTGGAACATCTGGCAGGTATCGACGCTCTCGATCACCGCCGCCTGCGACTGGGTCGGCGGGCTGCCCGACCGGCTGACGGAGCGCGAGAGGACGATCGCCCGGCAGGTCCTGAAGGAGATCGCGTCGAGGCTCGGCTTCCTGCTCGACGTCGGCCTCGACTACCTGACGCTCGATCGAACCAGCCAGACTCTCTCGGGCGGCGAAGCCCAACGAATCCGGCTGGCAACCCAGATCGGGTCGAGCCTGATGGGCGTGCTCTACATCCTCGACGAGCCGTCGATCGGCCTCCACCAGCGCGACAACGCCAAGCTCATCGCCACGCTCACTCGCCTGCGCGATCTCGGCAACACCGTCCTCGTAGTCGAGCACGACGAGGAGACCATCCGCACGGCCGACTGGGTCGTCGACATCGGGCCCGGGGCAGGGGAGCACGGCGGCGAGATCGTGGCCTGCGGTCCGCTCGAGGCGATCCTGGCCGAGCCGCGGTCGATCACCGGCGCCTACCTGCGCGGCGAGCTGGCGGTGGAGATCCCGGCGCGGCGCCGGGTCGGCAGCGGCCAATCGCTCGTCGTGCGCGGCGCCCGCGAGCACAACCTCAAGAACCTGGATGTGGCCTTCCCGCTCGGTCGTTTCGTGGCCGTGACCGGCGTCTCGGGATCCGGCAAGAGCACGCTGGTTTCGGACGTGCTGTACAACGCCCTGGCCCACGAGCTGAACGGCGCCCGCGAGAAGCCGGGCGACTACGACGCGCTCGAGGGGCTCGGAGCAATCGACAAGGTCATCGATATTGACCAGAGCCCGATCGGCCGCACGCCCCGCTCCAACCCGGCCACCTACACCGGCCTCTTCGCGCCGATCCGCGAGCTCTTTGCCGGTACCCCGGAGGCGCGGCTGCGGGGTTACATGCCGGGCCGCTTCAGCTTCAACGTCAAGGGGGGCCGCTGCGAGCACTGCAAGGGCGACGGAATCCTGAAGATCGAGATGCAGTTCCTGCCGGACGTCTACGTTCCTTGCGAGGTATGCAAGGGCAAGCGCTACAACCGCGAGGCACTGGAGATCCACTACAAGGGTCGATCGATCTCGGACGTCCTGGAGATGACGATCGAGGAGGCGCTCGACTTCTTCGGCGCGGTGCCGAGCGTGAAGGCGAAACTGCAGACGCTCTTCGAAGTCGGCCTGGGCTACGTTCACCTGGGCCAGCCCGCGACGACACTATCCGGCGGCGAGGCCCAGCGTGTGAAGCTGGCCACGGAGCTGTCGAAGCGGGCCACCGGGCGGACGATCTACGTCCTGGACGAACCGACCACGGGCCTACACATGGCGGACGTGGAGAAGCTGCTCCACGTCCTGCACCGTCTCGTCGACGCGGGCAACACCGTGATCGTGATCGAGCACAACCTGGACGTGGTCAAGACCGCGGACTGGATCGTCGACCTGGGTCCTGAGGGCGGGGAGCGCGGCGGCTACGTGATCGCCGAGGGCACGCCGGAGGAAGTGGCCCGCGTTCCCGGCTCCGCCACGGGAGAGTATCTGGCCCGCGTCCTGCGGGGAGAGCCGCTGGTGCCGCTCTCCGCGGTGACCTTCGCCGAGTCGACCGGCCACGTCCGCCTCACGGAAGCGCCGGCTCCGGTGCAGATCGTGGACCTGCCGGAGAAGCGGGCGGCCGCTGCCGGTGTTCGGCCGGGAGGGATCGGTTGAGGGAGGGCGCCGCGGCGAGATGCCGAATCGTCCCGCGGTACTAGCAGGGTGACGGATGGTCGAGAGCCGGCCAGGCACGAGCTTCCGGCCGTGGACGAGGCGGCGCTGGCCGCGGCGCGCGCCGCCGACAAGCTTCTCGAGTGCGCCCGCGAGCGCGGGTTGCAGCGTTGGGCCGATTTTCTGGCTCCGCTGCCGGAGCAGCTCAGAGACGCCGGAGTTGGGGAGTTGCGAGCCGTCGCCCTGCGTGCCAGGGCTGCGTACGGCCCGCGTGATTCGATCCGCGACGCCCTGCCGGCGGAGCTGACCAGCCGATTCCTCGACGATCTCGATCGCCTCCGGAAGACCCTAGCCCGCGAACTGGCCGAACGCTGACTCGCCTTCGCGCCTCGCCGGGGTCGCGTCGGAGCCGTGTTGCGCGGTGGCGCGCCCCCGGGTCGCACGTCGGCTATCCTCGCCGCAGCGCGCCGCCGCGTCGCGCGTCGCAATTCCCCGGAGTCATGCGCATGAGCATTTGGGTCGCCGATCCGCAGGCGCCGCATAGCTCGCCGGCCTCGCCGGCAGGCGGCGCCCGGCCGCCGGTGCCGCGGGATGGGCCGGCCGCGTGATGGAACAGTCGCCGGTCCCGAACCGCGGGCAGGCTCCACTTCCGCCCGGCCTTCGAATCGCCGGCATGGGCGTTCGGATCGGCGCCTGGCTGATCGACAGCCTCGTTCTCGGCCTCCTGCACGCGGGCTTCTGGGTCGCGGTCGTGGCCATGGGGGCACTGAGGATCGACGCGGAGGCCCAGCGCCAGCTGGAGGCGTCGCCTCTGACGCTGCCGACGGTCGCGCCGTATCAGGCGAACCTGCCTCTTCTCGCCGCGATGATGACGGCGTTCGTCGCTCTGAACGTCGCCTACGCGACCCTCTTCTGGTCTCGCTTCAGAGGCATGCCGGGCCAGAAGCTTCTGTCGGTGCAGGTTGGATCGGCCGCGACGGGTCGGAATCTTGGCCTCGGCCGGGCGTTCGTGCGGGCGCTGATTGCCGTCGGTATTCCGATGGGCGCGATAGCCGGGGTCCTGTACGGGGCCCTGGCCTTCGAATCCACCGTTCCGTGGCCGGACGTCACGAACCCGAAGTCGGGTGGGCCCGCGGATGCCTGGCTGGCGAACTGGTCGGGGCCGCTGGACCTGGCCATCCTCGGCGCCTTGCTGTGGCCGGCGCTCCTCCTGGTCTGGACGATCGCGAGTCCGAGCCGGCAGGGTCTCCACGACCGGCTGGCCGACTCTCTGGTGGTGGGGAAGGGGATCGCTCGCGTGCCGGCCTTCTACGGCTACTACAAGGGCCCGGGTCAGGTCTTCGGCCCGCCCGGCGCGTGGCCGCCCGGCGCGGTTCCGCCGCGAGCCGTTCCACCGAGAGCGTGGCCGCCGGGAGCCGTTCCGCCCGAATGGTGGCCGCCCCGCGCCGTTCCGCCCGATTCAGTGACACCGGGTTCGGGGCAGCCCGGCCCGCCCGCGGCGGACGAACGGCTGCCCGGTTCGACCGATCTGCGGCCGGCCCAGTCGCCGATGCCATCCGGGAGCCGGGGCCCCGAGGTTCAGACACCCCCCGGCGAAGGCCGCCCACCGGGCCCGGAGGGATGGCCGAATCCGGGTTGGATCGGACCGGGTCAATCACCGGATCCCGACGGAAAGTCGGCCTGGCTGCCGCCGGAAGGTCGGACCGGCGTACGGCCCCGGCTGCGCGGCGGAACGATGAATCGGCGGATCGCCGCCTACGCGTTCGACTGCGTCTTCCTCTATGCCCTCTACGTGGTGAGCGCCTCGGTCGCGGTGGCGGCCTTTCTGCCGTCATCGCCCGCCAGCCTTGACGATCGGACGCTCATCCTCCTGGGGCTCATGGGTGGTCTCGAGCAACTCGTCTACTTCGTTTTGGGTTGGGTCTGGCGCAGGGGCACGGTTGGGCAGCGGCTCTTCCACCTTCGGGTCACCGATGCCGCGACGGGCAAGGCGCTGGGCTGGATGGACTCGGTGGTGCGTTGGGCCGTCCTCCAGGGACCATTCGCGCTGGCCAGCATCGTTCCGGGGCCGTTGCAGGAGCTCGTGATCATCGTGGCCGCCGGCTGGCTTGCATACCTCTTCTTCACCACTCTCGTCGACTCCGACCAGCGGGGGCTGCACGACAGGTTCCTGAACAGCCGGGTCCGCCAGGACGTCTGACGCCTCGGCTCTGTCTCAGCAGGGGATCGCGTCCAGGCTCAACTCGGCGTCGCTGAAGGCCTCGAGCAGGAATGGCGACGGCGAGGCGAGATCGTAGACAAGCGTCAGAGAGCGGCGGGCGCGCGTCCAGGCCACGTACGCGAGCCGGCGTTCCTCTTCCAGGGCCCGAGCGGGCTCAGGAGCATCGCGGAGCGATCGAGCCGATGGAAAGCGCCCCGCGTCGAGGCCGACGACGGCGACGTGATCGAACTCGAGGCCCTTCGTCGAATGTGCGGTTGCCAGGGTCAGGAGGGCGTCGTCGCGGCGCAGTTCGGCGACGCGGGCCCGGTGGCGTTCAAGCGCGACCGCCAGGTCGGACAAAGTCCGATACGGCGCCGCCCATCCGATGACGGCCGCCAGCAGCTCGCCCGTCTCGACGGGGAGCGGCTCATCGGTGTCCCGGGCATCGGCTCTGGTCGTCGTATCGGCGGGTCTCGGTGGGGGTGCCGCCGGCGACGGCAGCCGCTCGAGACCGGTCCGGCCGAGCTCCACCAGGCGGGGAAGCGGTGACTCGCCGGACGCGTGCAAAGCGGACGCGGCCTCAAGGATGGCATCGACGCGGCCGTCCTCGGACAGGAATCTCAGCCTGGGAGCCCGAAACGGAAGGCCCATCTCGACGGCGACCGCCGCCGCCGGCAACAGTTCCGCATTCGTCCTGGCGAGGATGGCCCGGGTGCCTCCGTCGTCCGGCCAGCTTTCGAAGACGTGCCGCATCCGAAGCGTCTCGTCGGATCCATCCGGGGCGAGGATGAGCCGTCCGCGGGTCGTCGGCCCGGCCAGAATCGTCTTCGCGAACCTTTCGTCATTGTGAGCGACCAGCCGGACGGCTCGCTCCACGACGGGCGGAGGACATCGGTAGTTGACGGTCAGGTCTATCCGCCTCAGGCCCGGCAGCGAATCGGCCAGGGCGAGCACCCTCCGCACGTCGGCGAGTCGCCAGCCGTAGATCGTCTGGTCGTCGTCGCCCACGAGGAAGATGCGGTTCTCTGGGGCCGCGAGGAGCAGTGCAAGCCGCAGCTGCGACCGATCGACGTCCTGCGTCTCGTCCACCAGCAGGTGCGTGCATCTGGCTCTCCACCGGCGAAGCAATAGCGGGCGAGCCTCCAGCAGCCGAAGCGCCCGCGCGACGAGGTCGTCGAAATCGAGCCCGCCGGCGTCGGCGATCGCGCCCTCGTAACCCAGGAAGGCCCGCGCTATGGGTCCCGGTTCCGGATCCTCCCCCACCTGCGCCGCGGTGACGCCGAGGTCGAGCTTCAGGCGGCTGAACGCGTCGTCCAGGCGGCGCACCGCTCCGCGGTCGATCTCGGGCCACATGTCGCGAAGCACCGACTCGCGGTCCAGCAGCGGCTCCACGCGTTCGCCGCCGTCGGCGAGGATCTCGCGTCCGAGGGCGTGGAAGGTCTTGACCCGAACACTCCCCGGGGCGAGACCGAGGGGCTCCAAAGCGGCATCCACCCGCGCCGCCATCTCGTCTGCGGCGCGCTTGTTGAACGTGACCGCGGTTATCCGCGACGGGTCGGCCCCGGTGGCCACCAGCCAGGCGATCCGCGCGACGAGAGTCGTGGTCTTGCCGCTCCCGGCTGGAGCCACGCACAGCACCGGCCCGGGTGGTGCTGTGGCCGCTGCCCGCTGGTCGGGAGCGAGCCGGTCGAGGCGTTCGGTGACTGAGGAAGGAAGCACGGTGGGAGGATGACAGGGGCCGATTATCGGGCGCTTATCGGCCGCTTGAGAAACGTCGTGGTTTGCTGGGACGTCCCGGCGCTCGATAGAGGGGGCGCTCGCCGCGGGGACGGGTTGGAGCACACACGGCTGCCCGGCTCCCGTCCCGGCGCCGTTCCGGCCCGCCGACGATGGTCCAGGATCCTGCCGTCTCGCGTCCGGATGATCCGACCCCAGGCGTCACCAAGTCAGGAGTCATGGTCATCGGCGCGATCGTCCGGCCGCTTGATTTGGCGCAATCCTGCAGGCCAGGACAGAGCATCATGGTCGCTGTCGAGCAGCTCCCAGGCGGCAGGACAGTCCGGTCCCTGGAATCGCGCCTGCCGGCCGCACAACAAGAGCGGCGGGCGGAGAGTCATGATGCGACTGCGATGTCGATGATCTGGGGAGGAGAGGGTGCGAACCGGACGTCTGGCCCGAATGGGCTCGATCTTCTTTCTGCTGCTCGCTGTCGTTGCCTGCTCGGGCACGGCCACGCCAGGCCCGACTGCAGTCGCGAGCAGCTCTGGGACGGCCACGCCGTCCCAGATCCCGACCGCCAGTCGGACGGTAGTCGCGACCACGTCGCCAACCCCCTCACCGACGCCGACCCTCAGCCCAACCGCCAGCCCGCGCCCGATGGCCCCGGCGACGCTGAAGACCGGCCCGAAGATGACCATCGCTCGCGAGGGCCAGGCCGCGGTCCGTCTCGCCGACGGCCGCGTCCTCATCATGGGCGGCACCGTTCCGTTCGTCGGCAAGTGCCCGATGGCATGCATTGAGCCCGCCACGGCGAGCGTGGAGGTCTACAACCCAAGAACCGGCAAGTTCACCCACAACGGGTCGCTGGCCGAGGCGCGCAGCGATGCCAAAGCCCTACTCCTGAGCGATAGCAGGGTGCTGGTAGTGGGAGGTGGCTATGGGGCACCCGTCGAAACGATGGAGATCTACAACCCCGCCACGGGTACGTCGAACGTCGTCAAGCTGCCGGCCAACCTGGCAAGTCTGCCTGAGGAGGCCGAGATTGCTCTCCTTGCCAACGGCAGGGTGCTGATCGCCGGAGGCTCGTACGACCGCGACGAATCTACGTCGAACGCGACCCTGATCTTCGATCCCGCAAGCGGCGCGTTCAGCGACGGACCGCTCATGGCGAAAGCCCGCGAGGGTGCCCCGGCGACGCTGCTCGACGACGGGCGAGTGCTGATCGCGGGAGGGGAGTACGTCAAGGGCGGCTACGGCGTTGCCAACGCCAGCGTGGAGTTGATCGATCCGTCGAACCCTCTCTCCCAATCCACCTTGCTCATGACCCAGGACTACCCTGGAACTTCTACGTTGCTCTCCGACGGGCGCGTTCTCATCACTGAATGGGGTTCGTACGACAGCGGCGCGGGTTGCGGAAACCCGGGAGTCTCGGAGATCTTCGATCCCAGGACGGAGAGCTTCACCCCGGTGGGTCCGATGATCACGCCGCGGACTGGATCGACTGCGGTCAAGATCCAGGACGGTCGAGTGCTTCTGTTCGGTGGGGTGGACGCCAGCTGCGCGGCGCTGGGCACCGTCGAGGCTTTCGACCCGGACAGCGGTACGTTCCAGGTAGTCGCGACTGGGTTCCCAAAGATCACCGACTTCAGCGCGACGCTGCTGGGCGACGGCCGGATCCTGATCGCCGGCGGCAGCAACGGCGCCTGGGACCAGATGACCGCTGCCAGCTGGTTGCTCGAGCCCTGATGACATTGAAGCATGTGATATCCATCGCCGCGGCCGCGGCCCTCTGTATGAGGGGGCTGATGGGTCATGGCGAGACAGCGATGTAGATGACTGAGTTGGAGAGGGTCCGAACCGGACGTCTGGCCCGAATCGGCTCGATCTTCTTTCTGCTGCTGACCGTGGTCGCCTGCTCGAGCACGGCCACACCCAGTCCGACGGTCGTCACGACAAGCGCCGGGCCCGCGACGCCGTCCCAGATCTCGATCCCCAGCCAGACGGTAGTCGCGACCCCGGCGCCGACCCCCTCGCCGAGTCCGACACCCAGCCCGACGGCCAGCCCGCGCCCGATGGCGCCGGCCACGTTGAAGCGTGGCCCGGCGATGGCCAAGGCTCGCGAGGGGCAGGCTGCGGTTCGTCTCGAGGACGGCCGCGTCCTGATCATCGGCGGCACGGTTCCATTCACCGGCAAGTGCGGGATGGCTTGCGGTTCGCCCGCCACGGCGAGCGTGGAGATCTACGACCCCGGCACGGGAAAGTTCAGCCCCAACGGTTCGCTGGCGGAGCCTCGTACCGATGGGCAGGCCCTGTTGCTGAACGACGGCCGCGTGCTCGTGGCGGGGGGCAACGGCCAGTACGGCGGATCGCTCACTACGATCGAAATCTACGACCCCGCCAGGGGGACCTCGATCGTGGTCAAGCCACCCGCTGACATGGGAGAACTGCCCACCTATCCCACGGTGGTGCCGCTCGCCGATGGCAGGGTGCTCATCGCCGGCGGCTCGTACACCAACGATGCCTCCACTACGAACTCCACGCTGATCTTCGACCCGGCGAGCGGCGGGTTCAGCGACGGACCGCTCATGGCTGAGCCCAGACAAAGCGCGACGGCGACGCTGCTCGACGACGGGCGAGTGCTGATCGCTGGAGGAGACTACTACCAGGGCTTCTACGGCTATGCACAGAGCAACGCCGAGTTGATCGATCCGTCGCATCCCCTCTCGCAGTCCCCCTTGTTGATGTCCTACGACCCGGCGACTTCGACCCTGCTCTCCGACGGACGCGTTCTCATCGCGGGAGGGGACCCGTACCAAAGCGGCGCGAGTTGCATAACCCCGGTAGCCCCGGGGTCCTCGATCCCAGGACGGAGAGCTTCAACCCGGTGGGTCCGATGATCACGCCGCGTACTGGATCGACTGCGATCAAGATCGGGGATGGTCGGGTGCTTCTGTTCGGTGGGGTGGACGCCAGCTGCGCGCCAGTCGGTACCGTTGAGGCGTTCGACCCGGACAGCGGGACGTTCCAGGTGATCGCG
>Ga0182027_10004913_pt1 | contig 20514 bp, 20 predicted proteins | sample 712E1DmetaG_FD_121300 | JGI IMG/M metagenome (GOLD analysis project Ga0182027, IMG submission 121300) | Permafrost microbial communities from Stordalen Mire, Sweden - 712E1D metaG (Illumina Assembly) | ecosystem: Environmental > Terrestrial > Soil > Wetlands > Permafrost | place: Sweden...
ACTGGCTACTTCCGTTGATGGTGCCCTGCTTGTCGTTTCTAGTGACCGGACGCACGTTCAGACCCTGGAAAAGGCCACAGAAACACTGAAGGGGATCGGGAGGACGGCCGTCGGCGTTGTCCTAAACGACTTTGATGTTAGGAAAGCGTACGGGGGCTATTACAGTAGTCGTTACGGAAATTACGGCTATGGGTATTATTATAATACCGATGGCGAGAGGAAGAAAAAGAAATCTTCGGTTTGATCGAAGAAGTTTTTTGCAGCTACAGAGTTTATCAACGTATACAACTCAACGAGACTTAACGAGTGTCTATGACCAGACCACTTCTCTTCCTACTTCTTGTGCTTCTTGTATCCAAAGCGGTTTCTCAGCAAGAGCAAGCCGGATTTGTCTCGGCGTCGTCGCTGAACCTCACCACTACCAACTATTACTTTGCCAAACCCAACGAGATGACGATCGTCGTCACCGTGATGGGCCAGGTGCAGAGGCCGGGGCGTTATGAGATTTCGAAATCCATTGACCTGATTAATCTCCTTGGTCTTGCGGGAGGCGCTAATTCAGAGGGAACGCTCGGCGACGTTACTGTAACACGGTTCACAGAGCAAGGAGGATACATCAAGCGTAAAGAGTTACAATTGGATCTCGTTGCATTGGCAAGCGTGACATCGGCTGACCTTGCTGTCTCTCCCGGAGACATCATCAGCGTCGGGCGTTCGACCTGGGCAACTGTGCGTGATATCTTTCTGGTCACAGCCTCTGCTGCAGTCATAACGACTGCCATCACGCAAGTAATTATCGTAACACGGAAATAGTTTCCCTTGCTAAGATCGGCGCAACCCGTTGTTGATCGACACAAGAGTTGCAGGATGTAGATCACGATGTCGATTGTTCCTAGTTTGCACGTTTTTGGGCCGATACATTATCTTTCGCGAAATGAATCAGAATCCAACCCCCGCATCACCGCTCCGCGGCCATCGGCCTTCTACCGGCGCACTCTCTTGCGAAAAGAATTGGATAATGTGGTCGTGCCGCAATTCCATTTGAGGTGCAACTATCCTCCACCTTTTCCTATTCCGACGCAGACGGCCATCGCGAGTTTCTTGACGAATACACCCTTAGGAGCATCGAAGTGTTGTTGTATAAGTCGTAATGTAGTCCGGCATCAGGCGGAAAATATCGTAGCAACGCCGGTGGCATGCTTGTTTTGAGTTGATGCGGGCGGGGAAAAGAGAAGGGAAACCACACCTGCCAGCCTTCATCGGACGTTTTGAGCCGGCCAGGACTACCCAAAGTTGATACGGCCGTGTCCTGCAATATCGTCACTTAGACGAACCCGCTTTAGAAATTATTTTTTGCGTTAATCCCCCGCCTGTCCTCTTTGAGCTGTTGAGGCGGGCAGGTGTGCAGTCTGTGGTTTCATCTCTTAGGGTGAAATCCCAAAAACCCAAATATCAGCCGAAGCAATTAGACGAGTGTTGCACCCTCCCCTTCAAAGGGGATGGCGGGGGGGGCAGACGTCAGATGGTTCACCGCGAGCACATTTGCCGTTACTTTGGAGCCAAGGACCGTCTGCATTGATCCCACACCGTAACCCCGGCCCAGAGGGCCGTTTATGCTTTGACACCAAACCATCTCTGCAATAGAGCCATACCTTAAGTGAACTCGTCGTTACTGCTCATATCATTTATCTAACGCAGTTATATAACTGATCGGGAGGCATGATTGAAAGTTGAAAAAAGACGGGCTCTGGTGACCGGAGTGGCCGGTTTTATCGGAAGACATGTTGCGCAATCTTGCGTCAGCGTAGGAATGGATGTAATAGGTTTAGACGATCTGTCGGGTGGCTTTCGAGAGAATATTCCAGAAGGAGTGAGATTTGTCCAAGGGAGCATTAACGACGATCATCTGATTCGGCAGTTGACAGAGGAGTATAGGTTTGATTTTATCTACCACCTTGCAGCATATGCGGCGGAAGGGCTTTCGCATTTCATAAGGCGTTTCAACTACAGAAACAACTTGGAGGGTTCTGTCACGTTGATAAATAGCGCTATAAGGACAAAGGTCAAATGTTTTGTTTTTACATCGTCAATCGCGGTGTACGGGAAAAATCAAGTGCCGATGAGTGAAAACTTGGTCCCGTCGCCTGAAGATCCATATGGAGTAAGCAAATATGCCGTTGAACTGGATTTGAAGTGCGCGCATGAAATGTTCGGAATGAACTATATTGTTTTCAGGCCCCACAATGTTTATGGAGAATTTCAGAATATCGCAGACAAATATCGGAATGTAGTTGGTATTTTCATGAATCAGGTCCTCCAAGACAAACCAATGACGGTCTTTGGGGATGGGATGCAGAGCCGAGCGTTTTCGTACATTGACGACGTTGCGCCAATTATTGCAGGGTCGCCGTTGTCATCTAAGGCGTACAATCAAGTATTCAACATTGGGGCAGATGTTCCTTGCACAGTTCTCGAACTGACAAATGAAATCGCCAACGCATTTGGAGTACCGCCGCTGCTACAATTGCTCCCAGCACGTAACGAAGTGATGCATGCATATGCAAATCACGAGAAGCTTCGCACCTTTTTCCCTAAATTACTACCACCAACGCAGTTGAGAGTTGGAATCAGAAAGATGGCAGATTGGGTGAAAAAGATAGGGTCCCGGCCCGCAATAGACTTCAATGGGATAGAGATTACCGAGCATTTGCCGGTTGTATGGTCTACGAAATCTGTAACTGAAAAAGATAGTCGGAATTGAAGATGGCAACTCGTCCATCAGTCAGTATCTGTCTCACAACCTACAATAGGGCGCACCTTCTTCCTACGACCATAGAAAGCCTGTTAGCCCAGACATTTGAAGACTTTGAACTCATCATCAGCGATGATTGTTCGAGCGACGACACTGAATCAATATGCCGGAATTACGCAAGCATGGACAGGAGAGTGAGATACTTTCGCAATGAACATAACCTGAAAATGCCCGGTAACCTGAACGCGGCTATTGCAAAGGCAACGGGTCAATATGTTGCTAATGTTCATGATGGCGACATGTATGCAACTGAGTTGATTTGGAAATGGAAAACAGCGCTCGATGAAGTGCCAACCGCCAGTTTTGTGTTCAACGCGTACCGTGTTTTGAGAAAAGATGGTACGTTTGAGATAGCTTCAATGCCTTTTGAGAACAAAGTCTCAGGCACAGAGGTGGCATTCTATTTCTTTAAGACATTTTCGTCATGTGTGTGGGGAACCGTGATGGTGAGACGCTCTGGATATGACAAAGTAGGCACGTTTGATCACGAATTTGGATTCATAAGCGACGTTGATATGTGGCTCAGACTTAGCTTTCGGAGTGATGTTGCTTACATCAATGAGCCTTTGATTACCCTCACTCCTCGGGAATCAAACCATCCTTATGCTTTTGTTCATTGGCAGCACGAGTTGTGGACCCTGGGCATATATGTGAAGCACCTCAGGCTCTATTCGGAGCTTATTCCTAATGAGGTGGAAAAATTCAAATCGATCTATCGTGGGGAGAGGCGAAGATTGATGATTCGAAACATGTTAGTGTGTATAAAGCACGCTCGTTTTGATAGAGTCAAAGAAGGCTTCGCAATCTGGGCCGACTCAGACGATTCCGTATTGCGGATATTGGGTAGAATGATGGGCAAACCTTCGTCGTTACCCCTTTGGTATCATAGCCGGCAATGGGAGCCGACAAGTCTATGACGCACTCGCAATGTGCGTTGCAATAGAGACCATGCAATGCGACCTACAAAGGTGAACGCTACTCTATGTCGGAACTGAGAAGAAAGACGCTTTCTACACGATTGATTACGGGTGTATTGTCGCAAGGGCTTTATCAAGTTGTTGCTGCGCTCAGTCCGATCTTCCTCGTTCCGTTGTTCTTACGTGCATGGGGTGTAGACAAGTACGGTCACTGGGTGACTCTTACAGCAGTTGTGAGCGGACTCAGCCTTGTTGACCTTGGAGGCCAGAACTACATCGGGAATTTATTGGCGCAAGATTATGCAGTCGGGAATGAAGAGGGTTTCAAGCGGCGCATAGAAGAAGGCGTTTCCCTCTTTTCGGCCATAGCAATTCTTGTGCTCTGTATTGCCACAACACTGCTGTTGATGTCTCCTCTGTTTTTGCTCACTGATGTGGGCGTAATTGGTTGGGAGGATCGAGGAGTGCTCTTTTTGTTGGGGGCGTCTGTACTGCTATCGATACCATTTGGTGTCTTTGTGACTGTCTTTCGAGCTGTCGGTCTTTTCACGGCAGGCACAATGCTGGGGAACGTGGTTCGACTGGTTACTTTGGGATTATCTGCCTGTTTGCTTTTCTTCGGTGTAACCCCTGCACTCTTTGCAGGCTCACAGCTCTTTGGGGCAACTGTGCTCGTTGCAGTTGTTGTCTCCTATGCACATAGAAGAATACCACAATGTCGTAATCTGAAATTGAATCTTCCCAATGCAGCAAAAGGGATTGGCTATCTCAAAGGGTCCATTTTGTTTTGGCTTGTTTCGTTGGCCCAGGTTGCCAAACAACAAGGTCCCATTTTGATACTAGGTGCCATAGCCACGCCGCTGACAGTTGTATTATTTGCCACGCACCGCACATTTGCAGGTCTGCTTGGATACATGGTGAATCTATTCTTTGCACCGCTTTGGCCTGAAATTACCGGGCTAGTCGCGCGGGGTGAATGGGAAAGGGTTGGACGTCTTTTCTTCCAAGTTCTTCGCATCGTGGTTTCTCTGAGCGGAATTGCGGCAATTGGACTTTGGTTTGTATTTCCATTCTTGTATCCATTGTGGACCGGTGGACAAATAGTGGCAAGTCCCATGCTATTGTTGATACTTATTGTGCAGGGCATGCTAGCCTCTGGCTGGACCCTCGCCAGCTTAGTATTGCTCGCCACGAACAGGCAGCGATCCATCGCGATGTGGAGCTTGGGAAACGCATTGATAACTGTACTACTGGCAATAGCTGTGGGGGGTTGGCTTGGCACCATAGGGGTAGCAATTGCCGGACTGATTGGTGATTTGCTCTGTGCGATGGTCATATTTCCTATACTTGCAGGTGCGGTTATCGGTCAAACTGCCAAGCGATTCTTCGTTGTCATGGCCTCTTCCGTGGCTGGATTGTTGCCTATGATTGGCTCATTGCTTTTCATAACATGGTTGCCATTGAGGAAAGACATTGAGTATTACTCGATGATCGCCACTGCACTTGGATTAGCATATCCGACTCTGATCTTATCCGCCGGCAAAAAAAACCTTCGAATGGCGTCATCGAAGTTCCGCGGCATTCTTGACTACCGTACTAGATCTGTTGGTGGGGTGGCCCCGTGAAGAGAAAGCGGTTCAAGGGAGCGTGGCCATGGTTTATAGTCGTGGTAGGGTTGATACTAGGGTTCGTGCTGCTCGAAGTGTCGTCTGTTTTTCTTCCCGCAATTGTAGTAACTGCACTTGCACCTGTCTATTATGCGATGGACAGAAGTTTATCGAAAGAAATGTTGATAGGGCCCTGCTTGATGGCTTATGTCTTCCACTTATTCGGTTACGCGATCGGTCCAGTCGGACAGATACTTAGCTCTGGTCATTTGGCATTACCAATCACGGCCTACGAAGGTGGCTTCGTGCTTGCTCAATGGGGTGCTGTATTGGGATTACTAACTTTCCCATTGCCTTACTGGCTGTTCTTTAGAATCGCCAATCGAAACCGTGCACTTAGCGCCAGGAGAGAAGTCGATTCGGGGCAGCTTGAGCGTTTTACCATCATTCTCGCAGTTCTCGTGATCGCAATTTTGACTTTCGGCTTTACGAGTGGTGCAGGAAATCGTCTTGGGGGATTTGACCAAGTGACAATATTGTTTGCGAGCCTGTATGCTGCATTCCAATACACTCACCAGATTGTGTTCTTCTTCCTGGGGTACGTGGCAGCAAAGAGAGGAGGAGTATGGCCTTTAGTTTGGGCCATCGCGTTTGCCTCCTATACTCTTTTCTTTTTCCTTGATGGGGGACGTGGAACCGTTGCCATGGCTGGTCTTCTCTCGGCAACAGGTTGGGTTGCCGGTGGTGCGGGAACAAAGAAGGTATTGCTTGCAGTTGTTTTTGGCACCATTGTTTTTGTTCCGTTTGCTGGAGTAGTGAATCTGTATCGGAATGTCAATTCAGGATACGTCAGCAGTCTGAATGAAAGATGGAGTGCATTCGAACAATCAATGAGCGACTATTCTTCTGACCTCGACAGTGGCGGACAAAACTTTGCTGAGGTTTTTTTTCAACGTGCGACTGCACAGTATGTCGATCGGGTATTTGTGCTTACCCCATCGGCTATCCCATTCGCCGGGTTCGAGTCTCTTGAAAACGTGATTTATGTGTATACCCCAAGAATACTCAAACCCGATCGTCCCACGATTGTAGAGGGGGATGATCTGGCGATACGATATGGAGCAGTACAGCCGGGAACGACGGGCTCACCTATGACTGCCGTTGGCGAGGGCTACCGGCGGTTTGGATGGATCGGCATCCCACTCTGGTATGGAGTTCTCGGGACATATTTTGGAACCGCAGCAGGAATAGCCTGGTCAAAGAGGAACAGTCTCAAGTGGCTTGCATTCTTTGTCTTCGTCACAATCAGCGCGAGTGAAGCGATGATTAGTACGGTTCTTTGGAGTTGCTATGTCCTCCTTTGGGTCTTTCCGAAGTACTTCTTGCTTTTCATGATTGTCGATTGGATCAGCTTGAAGCTGAGTCCTAGCCGTTTGTCACGGACTCCTGGAGGCGTGACCATAGTCCCAAGGGTTTGGATCTCTCCGATGAAAATGAAATAGTGCCTTATGCCGAATCCTTGCCCCAAATTGTTATTCATCGGATACATGTGGCCGGGAAGCACTTGTGTCCCGCGTTTCAAAGGACTGGTAGAAGTAGAGGCTTGCACGCAGATACAGAATGACTGGGTTGGAGTATGGTTTTCTCCTCTGCAGTAGCAGCCCAGCAGATTTATGCCAATAGTGTGAGTGCAGAGGTTTCAAGGACGCCATTTGTAGATAGTAGCTTTGATTTCTCATGTTCTTGTTTCGTTCTTGAGCAGCTTCCTCCTTTGATTGCCGCAGTGACATTAAGAGAGATGTTGCGGGTCTTGCGACCGGGGGGGAAATTTATCGCGCTCATGGATTTGCACTGTGATCGGCCCTTTCTACGAAGGTTACGAGAACAACATCCCACTGCCTACCAAGGATCTATAATTGATTTTCCAGGTTATCGTGGATTAGTCTCTGCGACTCAATGGCATAAGGCCGTTACAGCTGTAGGGTTCAAGATCCGTGTGTGGCGGCAGCAAAGCCGTGTTCCCATCTCTGATTTGGCGACCTATGCATACTTTGCCTCGTCCCCATCTGCGCCACAACACTTGCGACTTTTGGGCAAGGGCGCGTTGTGGCTAGCGCACAAGTCCTCTTGGGGATCCATGTATCAAATTGGTTTGACCTTGTTGGACGATTTGTGCGGTTGGATACTCCCCCGTAGGTGGGCACTCAGGGTGCTCTTTGTTCTGGAAAAACCTCAAGAATGATCGCAGGGAGAGTGAGGGGGGGGCCATGCCATGCATGTATCCAGAAGACATAATTTTGGGCGGAAGTGCGAGAGAACAAAAACCGCAGTCTGTTCTCTTAAACATAAGGTCTAACTATCAAAAGACGAACACATGAAACAGTTCGTAAGAATCACGGGTTGGTTAAACAGGTTTACTGTTTCTGTTGAGCAATTGGGACTATTGAATACACTACGAATATTTTTACACGGACGTTTTACCAATAAGGAGTTAAGAGTCACTTTACCTAATGGTTTGCCTTTTATTTTTAGAGGGAAAGTTGATGTCGGAGTAATTTCTCATTTCTATAAAGAAGGCTATTTTATTGAAGACAACAATAGTCAGTGCATCGAAACAATTGTAGATGCTGGAGCTAATATTGGTGATGAAACTGCGAGATTCTTATTTCATTATCCCAACGCTGAGATAATAGCCATAGAAGCGGCCGAATGTAACTTCTTTGTTCTCCAGAAGAACTTTGCTGACGTGAAGAATATTGAGTTAGTCAAAGGTGCTCTATGGCCGGTTGAAACACATCTAAGGGTGGTTCCTGGTAGCAGCATGCAGTCGTTTTCTGTAATTGAAACGTCCGATATTTCGCACTCTGTCCCGGCATGGACTGTATCGCATCTCATGAGAAAGATGAATTGGGACAAAATCGATATTTTAAAGTTGGATATTGAAGGATCTGAGTATGAACTGTTTACAAGGAATTACGAAGAATGGATAGACAAGGTGAATTCATTTATTTTCGAAGGTCCTGATAATGACCGACCGGGTTCAACGCAAGCGATTTGGCGAGCTTTGGAAGGGCGAGCCTACAATTCATATATCTGTGGAGAAAACCATGTTCTGATACGAGCAGAATTACCGTGGAAACTAAACAAAGTGGTTGGATTCAATAGCTAACAACGCGCTCCACCGGACCGCTATTCCGCTCCATTACGACCGGTGAGCTTGGTCGGTCACAGCCGACGAACCGTTCAGTACTGGGTGCAGCGGCTTGAAAAGGGAGGGTTTTCCTCTCTCTAGGAAGCCGAGCGACCCGGAGGACCCGCGGCGTTGGACATGTGGTGCGACGGAAACTTGAGAAAGACTTGCGCCGTTCTCCTCGTGAGTTGAAGTACAGCCAGAATCTGTGGGATGGAAGGCTTCTGAGTCATTATCTGGGTGACGTATATGAGATCGATCTGGGGGTCAGGCAATGCCAACGGTTATTCATGCAACTGGGATTTCATCGACGAAAACCCCGGCCACTGATTGCCCACAGCGACCCCGCATTGCAGCGGGTATATAAAAAGAACCCGTCGAAACTCCCAAAGTCCAAAGATTGATATCTGGTATTATTAATGCCATTTCCAGCAACCTGGCTCCCGATGTACCATGTGGGTGCCCCAGAGGATGTCGATCCTGTCGTGCTTCATGCGCCGATCCGCAAGAGTATTGGCGTTTTCGGGGCAGTCGGTAACTCTGATGGGTACTTGGTGATAGCGCTCGCAAAGAAATTCGACGCAATCGCTTTTCTGTCATTCCTCATTGATCTCAGGGAGTCTTGCAGCTCGTTTGTTGGGGCCGCTCGTGAGGGGTGAGCTTGCTGGGATACAGACATTCCCCACTCTCCTTGCGTCCTTCTCGATGCTTGGCATTTCTGACTCGCTAGCTTTCTTTTCGTCCAAGTACTCTACTCGTGCACGGCAATATTTGGCATCAGGATTGATCCTGACGTTAGGAGCAGCACTACTTTTTATGGTTGTTGGCTATCTGACTATAGCCTTTGTGCTCGCTGATCAACCTCCAGGCTTTGTCTACCGCCCGATGGTACCGACTCGTCATTCCATTGTTCTTAATCGTGAGCTTGCCACACCAATTGTTGCGAGGAAGAAATGATTTATTGCTCGCCGAATACCGATAGAGGTTTGAGTAATGCCCCAACGCGATGATCGCTATCCATCAAGAATCTCGTCGGAACCTCAAGGCGCGTCCGTGCTTGACACATTGTCCAATCGTGTTGCCATCTCGGTTAAAGGACGTTTTCATGCTTACGATCTTGCAGGTGGGCTTCACAAACTAGGATTGCTCGGCCAACTGATCACTTCGTATCCCCGTTCAGTTCCTCTAGATTGGGGTATCCCGAAAGAGAAGATACTCAGTCTTTTAGGCTTTGAGATCGCCAGCCGGCTTGCTCGAGTTGTCCTACCCGACCACGCGTCCGCGAGGATTGACGGTCGTTTGTTCGACGCATTCGACCGCAAAGTTGCAAAGTTTTTGGGGCCATTTGCAGTCGTGGTTGCCTGGTCAGGGATGGCGCTGCACACCTTGAGGCGCGCAAGACTCCTTGGTGCTAAAACCGTGCTTGAGAGAGGATCGTCACACATCAGGTTCCAGAGGCAATTGCTGGAAGATGAATACGAAAGGTGGGGGATAAAAAAAGGAAACAGATTGATCCCTAGCCTGTTTGGGGTGGAAAAGGAACTCATAGAATACGCTGAGGCCGATGCCATCGCAGTCCCATCTGAATTTGTTAAGCGAAGTTTCGTATCCAACGGGATACCAGAATCGAAGCTGATTCACGTACCATACGGTGTAGATCTTGAGAAGTTTAAGCCTGGCGTGAAAGGCGACGGAAAGTTCAGGGCAATATTCGTAGGACATTTGAGTCTTCGCAAAGGCATTCCGGACCTGCTGGAGGCGGCCAGACTGTCGGATGTTGAGCTCGTGCTCGTGGGAGGGATAGCCGAAGAAATTACGCCCTTCCTCAGGGGTTTAACCAAAAGCTGCAAGTTGGTTGGCCATATTCCGCAATCTCGGCTGAGAGAGTACTATAATCAGGCTGATGTATTTGTGATTGCATCGATTGAAGAAGGGCTAGCGATGGTTCAGCTGCAGGCTCTGGCTTGTGGGATCCCAGTGATTTGTACTCACAATTCCGGGGGTGAAGACATTGTGCAGGACGGCATAAATGGTTTTGTGGTTCCAATACGCGACCCTTTTGCCATCGCTGATAGGCTCATACGGCTTAGAGAGAACCCCGAACTTCTACAAGCCATGAAATCAGCGGCTTACCAAACTGCTCGCGCCTCACTCTCTTGGTCTCAGTATGTTTTCAGGATTTCCAGGGAATATGCGAGACTAGAGGTGCGGCCGAAAACCCCGGCGTGAGTTTGTGTGTGTGGCATAATGATTGCATTATGTGTTGGACACACATGATGTCGAATCAAAACAGGCGCAAACGTGTTCAAGAAACGTGACGCACAAGAGTCGCTTCTCAATTGTAACAATGAGTTTCTCACTATTGTGGGACGAGATACCTTCTACGGATTTCTCTCCGAGCATCGTCATGAGATCTTCAACGACGAGGAGTTCGCCTTCCTCTACTGCAAGGATAACGGTCGACCTGCTACTCCTCCGAGCATGCTCGCCGTCGGACTTCTGCTTCAGATCTACGACAAGGTCTCGGATGAAGAAGCATCCCGGCGCGGGCACTTTGATATTCAATGGTAGGTCGCACTCGGTGTCCCCGTCGGTTCACGCCCCTTTGCCAAGAGCACGCTGCAGCTGTTCCGCTCGCAACTGGTCATCCACGAGAAGGCCGGAGAGATCTTCAAGAAGTCGCTTGCTTATACGAAGAAAGTCGGCTATCTGAAGTCGCGCAAGCTGAAGATTGCCCTGGACACCACACCGATCTTCGGCCGGGGAGCGGTGAAGGACACCTATAACCTGCTTGCCGACGGGATTGTCAAACTCATGACCGCTCTGGCCAGGAGAGAAAGCCTCACCGTCAGCACCTGGGCCAGTCACAACGATCTGTCCCGTTATCTGGCGTCGAGTATCAAAGCAACGGTTGAGATCAACTGGGACGATCCGTCCGAGCGCAAGGCCTTGCTCGTGGGTATTGTCGCCGATGCCGACAGGCTCCTCCTCCTTGCCCGTACTGTCCGGAAGAAGTGTCCCAAGAACAGCCCGGACGGTGAAACAATCACCCAGGCGCCCGAGCTTCTCTCTTCACTTCTGGCGCAGGATATCGAGCGCACAGACGAGGGTGTTCCGGCAATCAAACAGGGCGTTGCCAAAGACCGGATTGTCTCGGTCCACGATCCTGAAGAGCGCCACGGGCGCAAGAGCAAGAGTCACCGCTTCGACGGCCACAAGGCGGCAATCGCCGTCGATGTGGAATCCCAGCTTATTACCGCCGCCCAAGTCCTTCCCCGACAACAGCCACGACCAGACGGGGGCACTCGATCTGGTTGATGCAACAGAGGAGAACACTGGAACGTCGGTCGAGCTCACCTTCGGTGACTGCGCCTACGGTGGCGGAGCCACCCGGGAGGAGTTCAAGGAAGCCGACCGGGTCATTGTTGCCAAGGCCCCTTTTCTTCGACACGGCGAGGGGCTTTTCTCCAAGGACGAGTTCCAGGTCAGTCCCCGGAGTGCGTTTGTCGAATGCCCGAACGGCGTCCGCACCACCAACTACCGAGACGGTGCCCAACTTTCCCAAGGCCAGCGATACCGGGACTTCGCCTTTCCCAAGAACAGATGCCGGAAGTATCCACTGGCTTCTCACTGCGTCAGGCATCCCGGGAAGGACCACCGCGTCTTCAGCGTCCATCCCCAGGAACACCTCCTGCGGAATGTCCGGCGGGAGCAACTCTCATCCCGCTCCAAACACCTGTACAGACTCCGGCAGCCAGTAGAGCACCGTATTGCCCGGCTCAGTCAACTCGGGATGCGTCAGGCACGGTATATCGGAAGAACCAAGACGCTCTTCCAGCTGCTGTTGACGGCGACGGTGGCCAATCTGACGCTCATTGCGTCAGCAGAGGCCTATCGTCACATTTTTGTCCTTGTTACACTTTATATAGACCTCTGGATCCGTTCCATCGCCCTCCAGATCACCCAGGAAGCCCGACGGTGGATCAGAGGAATTATCACACTCACGAACCTGAACCACTCATCAACCCTCCTCAAAACAGGGGGTTGCTGTCCGGGCCTCTAGGAGTTTTCGGGCATGACTAGAACGCGAGTATTGCTTGTCGGGCGCTTTGCTCCGACAGCGTTAGAGCGCTCATATGCATCGGCGTTTGATGATCTTGGTTGTGAGGTCCGCAACTTTGATATCGCAGCGTCAATCAATCGCTACTGCCGCTTAGGGCGGCTGGGGCGGTACTTTAACACCTATGTGCCGGTCGAACCGTGGGTTCACAAAGCTAATCGCGAGTTGATTGTGATTGCCCGTGAATTCAGACCCTCGGTATTGATCGTGGTTGGTCAGAACCGCGTACGGGCGGGGGCTTTGGCGCAAATTCGGAGTATGTTGCCACTGCAAGTGGTTTTTATTTGGCCAGACTCATTGAAAGAGTTAAGCGAGGCGTCAATAGCATCTCTGCCATTGTATGATCTAGTCGCGACGTATGGACGCGGAACTCTTGCCCAATTTCAACGCCTGGGCGCGCGCCGGGTAGAGTGGGTGGCGCTTGCGGGTGACCCGCATATGGCAAGCGATGTGTCTTTGCTTTCGGAGGGTGAGCGGAATACGTTTGGAGCGGATATTTCGTTTATTGGCCAATGGCGACCGGAACGGGGAGCGGCTATGCAGGTTGTGCTCGATAATTTTGGGGACAAGTCAATTAAGATTTGGGGGCCCGATTGGGGACGTCGCGCTCGGGGCCAGGATACTATCCTGAAGGCATGGCAGGGGCGCTCGCTGTATGAAAAAGAATACCATCACGTGTTGGCAGCATCCCGTATTAGCTTGAACATTATTGATGATACGAACTATCCTGCTGCCAATATGCGTTTTTTTGAAATTCCGATGGCCGGTGGAGTACAAGTCGCTTCGCCCTGTCCCGAGCTTGAAGGCGAATTCAAACACGGTGAAGCAATCTTCTACTATCATTCCGTGGACGAATTAGTTGAATTGCTTGGACTATTACTCAGCAATGATTCATTGCGTCATCAAGTAGCTGACGCGTCTCACAAATTGGTGGTGCATCAACACACTTATCAACACCGTGCTCAAGAAATCTTAGGAATGCTCAATGACGCAGCCGCGTGAATTTTACCGTGAGCGGACACTAAAAAAGCAGGGTTCCCCCGCGTTGGTCGCTCTGGTTGGCTCTCAACCTTTCCGGGTATTGGATATTGGTTGTGGTGCTGGCGCTAATTTGCGTTTGTTGGAAGAATGGGGCCATGCGGCGACGGGCTTGACGCTGTCTGAAACTGAAGCCGGGATTGTGGAAGAACAAAGTTTGTCCTGTCGGGGTTTGGGATATTACATCTAGAGGTGCGGCCGAAAACCCCGGCCTGAGTTTGTCTGTGTGGCATGATGATTGCGTTATGTGTTGGACACGCACGATGTCCAATCAAAACTGGCCTGAACGTGTTCAAGAAACGTGACGCGCAAGAATCGCTTCTCCATTGTAACAATCAGTTTCTCAATGTTGTGGGACGAGACACCTTCTACGGATTTCTCTCCGAGCATCGTCATGAGATCTTCTCCGACGAGGAGTTCGCCTTCCTCTACTGCAAGGATAACGGTCGACCTGCTACTCCTCCGAGCATGCTTGCCGTGGGACTCCTGCTTCAGGTGTTCGACAAAGGCTCTGATGAGGAAGCAGCTGAGCGCGCACACTTTGATATCCGGTGGCAGGTCGCACTCGGTGTCCCCGTCGGTTCACGCCCCTTCGCAAAGAGCACGCTCCAACTGTTCCGCTCACAACTCGTCATTCACGAAAAGGCCGGCGAGATCTTCAAGAAGTCGCTCGCCTATGCAAAGAGCGTCGGGTATCTGAAGTCGCGCAAGCTCAAGATCGCCCTGGACACCACACCGATCTTCGGCCGGGGCGCAGTCAAGGATACCTACAACCTGCTTGCGGACGGTATTGTCAAGCTCATGACCGCTCTGGCCAGGAGAGAAAGTCGCAAAGTCGGTATCTGGGCAGGCCAACATGATCTTTCCCGGTATCTGGAGTCGAGTATCAAGGGAACGGCAGAGATCAACTGGGACGATCCTTCCGAGCGCAAGGCCTTTCTCGTCGGTATTGTTGCCGATGCCGACAGGCTCCTCATTCTTGCCCGGACCGCCCGGAAGAAGTGTCCCAGGAACAGGCCGGAAGCCCTTGACATCACCCAGGCGGCCGAGCTTCTCTCCTCCCTCCTGGCCCAGGATATCGAGCGCACAGAAGAGGGGGGTCCGGCAATCAAAGAGGGCGTTGCCAAAGACCGGATTGTCTCGGTACACGATCCCGAAGAACGCCACGGACGGAAGAGCAAGAGTCACCGCTTCGACGGCCACAAGGCGGCAATCGCCGTCGATGTGGAATCCCAACTTATTACCGCCGCCCAAATCCTCCCCGGCAACAGTCACGATCAGACTGGAGCGCTCGATCTGGTTGATGCAACAGAGGAGAACACTGGAACGTCGGTCGAGCTCACCCTCGGTGACTGCGCCTACGGTGGCGGAGCCACCCGGGAGGAGTTCAAGGAAGCTGACAGAGTCCTCCTTGCCAAAGCTCCCACCCTCCAACACCGCCCGGGGAAGTTCTCCAAGGATGACTTCCGGGTCAGTCCCCGCAGCGCCTTTGTCGAATGCCCGAACGAGGTCCGCACCACGAACTATCGTGACGGCGCCCAGCTGCCGAGCGGGGAGCGGTACCGGGACTTCGCCCTCCCGAAGAACAAATGCCGAAAGTGTCCACTTGCTCCTCATTGTGTCGGACACCCAGGGAAGGATCGCCGGATCTTCAGGGTCCATCCCCAGGAACACTTCTTGAGAAATGCCCGGATTGAGCAACGCTCACCCGCCTTCAAACGACTGCTCAAACTCAGGCAAGCCGTCGAGCACCGTATTGCCCGTCTCTCGCAACTCGGGATGCGTCAGGCGCGGTACATTGGCAGAACCAAGACACTCTTCCAGCTCCTGTTGACGGCGACGGTGGCCAATCTGACGCTGATCGCCTCCGCAGAAGCCTGTCGCCGTATTTTTGTCCTTGTTACACTTTATATAGCCCTCTGGATCCGTTCCATCGCCCTCCAGATCACCCAGGAAGCCCGACGGTGGATCAGAGGAATTATCACACTCACGAACGGGAACCAGACATCAACCCTCCTCAAAACGGGGGGTTCTTGTCCGGGCCTCTAGCCGTATCCTTAACCTGAATTGGGTATGGATATACTCAACTTCACGGCGTTGATCTCTTCTATGCTTAAAGGAAAGGGCAATGATCTCGAAAACCATATATAGAATGGGATTGCACAGGGACATTCTTTCCCATAGCCGCTTTTCTAAGATAACTCGTCTGTTCGTTCGAGGAAAGGTAAGAACACTGGAGATAGGTACAGGAGGAGGACCCTTTTCAATTGAGTTGTTGGAACGGGAGAATTCTTTGACCATAGTAGAGATCGATGAAAGTACTGCCCAAAAAACGCACGACAAAATAGAGAGTTATTTTCCTGATGCTTCAGTGGAGATTATTGTGGGTCATGCGAATAAGGCAGAAATACGAGGTCCATATCACCAAGTCATTCTGTTGGAGGTTCTTGAGCACGTTAAAGAAGATCGTTTATTGTTAAGGAGGCTGTCTGATGTATTGGAGCAAGGCGGAAGACTATTGATTTCAACACCAACAGCAACGGCAGGGCTTCTGAGGGATGATGCTGTCACAGATATTGAAGACGGAGGTCATGTGCGAGTTGGATATAACGGGCCAGAGCTGGACGAGTATCTTAGAGAAGCTGGATTCATAACAATATCGAGAGATAATTATGGTTACCTGTATGCAAGAATCATTCAAGAAGTACAAAGATTATGTAACAAAATACCGGTACATATGCTACGACTTCTGGGGAATATGTGCTGTGTCCTATTTTATAGGCTGACTTCCTTTATGGACAACGTGTATAAGAAATATCCCGCAGGTCAGATCACCCTGGCTGTCAAGAGATAGGTGGGCGGTCATTTATGAGCACGTGATATTATTGTTAACGTCGCATGCTTCGGCAGTTTTGGTTTGCTCCTCGCAAGAATGATGGAGAAGCGGGGATACCCGGAAAGGCTCTTTGCACACCTGCCCCGTTCGCATTCCCGGTTGTACGATCTGCCGAGGAAACAAGCTAGGAGCAATCCTTGGTTTGTCGCGCCCTATTATCTGGCCGATAAGCTCGATATGCAAGGGTACCAACGGCGCCTCAGTTGGCCAGGCATCCAGCTTTTTGATCGGTGGGTCGTTCCGAATATGACGGTCTGTAACATGTTCCACGGTTTATCGCCGTTCGGTTTGTGATCGCACAGGGAAGCTCGCGGAAAATTTGGCGCGATGACAATCGTTGAACGCGGATGAACCCATATCGAGATTCAGAACGAACTGCTGCGTGAAGAGCATAAGCGCGGGGGGGGTCCATACAAGGACATTGACAAGCGGGGCATGGACAATGATCCGGCGCATTATGAGGAGTGCGATTACATCACGATTCAATCCACTTTTGCAGAACGCAGTTTTCTTCAGAAAGGTGTATGTCGTGAAAAACTGATACGTTTACCGCTTGGCATGGACACGCGTATTTGTCGACCCGTGCCCAAGAGAGACAAGGAATTCAGGGGTTGCTACGCTGGCAACGTCTCCCTTAGAAAAGGCGTCCTTTATCTTTTGCAGGCCATAGGTTTCCTGGATCTTCCAAACTTCGAGTTCGTCATCAATGGATTGATCATCGATGAAGTGAAAGACTTGGCTAAGCCCTACTGGCACAAGGTGAACTACGTTGGTGTCCGACCGTTCCATGAACTTAATGCGCTGTATTCCCAGGCATCGGTTTTTGTCCTCCCGACGATCGAAGATGGATTTGCGATAATCATTACGGAAATGATGGCCTGCGGTGTTCCCGTCATAACGACCAGACATTGTGGGGCCAAGGATGTGATGACGGATGGCGTCGAAGGCTTCTCTGTTACCATACGCGATCCTTCTGCGATTCGTGAAAGAATCCTCTATCTCTGTGCGAATCCTGGGATCAGGGAATCCATGTTTTATCCGGCCAAGCGAAGGACATTGAAGCAGAGGAGCATTATAGCCTGACACACAAGGCAGGAGAATTACAGCCACAACAAACTCTCAAACCATCCATTGTCTTAGACCAAAAAGTGTCCGGAACATTCTGACGACATACAGCTGCCACCTTATTACAATCACAAACGACGTCCTAAAGACATTTCCATTAGATGGAAAAGACTTAACAGAATGCCCCCTTGATACCGTGGCAATATTCTATAATGACGCATGGAAAGCGTGCTGCAATCTGCAGTAGATCCTCCAAGTACTGGGCTAATCAACACCCTCGGAAGTTCCCGAATGAAAATAGCTATTACTATGGTGAACCACCCTGAACGCATGAGTGGTTCAGTGCGGCTGGCCTTTGATGAAGCTGCCTATCTCTCTGACTTGGGTCACGAAGTCTGGGCCATAGCGCCGCGGTACCAGGCGACGGGAATCACACTGGACAAATTGTGCGGAGTGAACGTTCTATCTTATCCTCAACCTGAATTGCGACCTTTCGACCCAAGACGGGCGATGATCCACAAGCGGCTGCTTACGACTGCTTTGCTGAAATTTGTCACTTCACCATTTGACATTATTCATGGACATACCCCGCTCCAATTTGATGCGCTGATCCAGCAGTCCACAAAGAGCACTAGGTTGGTCTATTCCATCCATTCTCCGGTCCGGCTTGAGATTATTGCTAGTTTGAGACACGCATCCATCTATCATCGACTATCGGGGAGCATCAGGGCTGGATTACTAAACAAAATCGAGCGTCGGTGCCTTGATCAATCATGCGTATTGACCGCTTTTTCCCACTACACAAAATCATTGATTGAGAAGATTCATGGACCAGAATCGAGCGAAAAGATCCGGGTCATCACCGGCTGGGTAGATGAAGGATTTTTTCAAGATGTAAATGACCATTATGGTCCAAGAATTGCTTTGAACCTTCCCGCTGAAATCCCTATTTTTTTCTCACTACGTAGGCTGGTACCGCGTATGGGTCTGGAAAATCTCCTCAAGGCTACCGCAAGGGTCAAGGGAAGCGGCATTAGATTTCTTCTGGTAATTGGCGGAGCAGGACCCCTTCAAGAGACTCTAGAGAGGTTAGCTGGGGCCTTAGAACTCAACGACTGTGTTCGGTTTGTTGGATATATTCCGGAAGCGAAGCTGCCACTGTACTACTCCGCAGCAGACGCTTTTGTGTTACCGACAGCTGAGTTAGAATGTTTCGGCATCATCGCATTGGAGGCACTCGCCTGTGGATGCCCAGTACTCGCGAACGCCGTGGGCTCGATTCCAGAGATCCTGAATAATTTTGAGCGTAGCTGGCTCACCTCAACCCCGGACGCCAAAGGCGTTGCCAATCTGATGCTTGATTTCTTGAATCGTAAGCTACCGGTTCACCTCGGCCAAGAGTTGCGAGAGAAAGTGATTTCTAAATACTCTAAGCAAAAAGTGCTTAAGGAGTTAGCGGCCACGGTTTTGGGGAGTGCGCGAGATTGAAGATGGGTGTCATGTAGATCAGGAGGCTCTTCCCCGGAGATCGGAGACGGATAATTGTTAATACCCTGGCGTTTGCCCTTGACAACAGAATACGAGACATCTTCTCAGCCAGTTATAGAAGGTATCGTTGGCTGCGGGGAAGCTCTTGTATAATCCCTTAGGACGTCGGCTGCCAATCTAATACACTGGCACGCGTTGCGATCAGCGGCGTGAATCGCTTCGTAGTTTTCGACGGTGAATCAGTGAAAGTCCTTTTTGTGTCTCCTTTCTTAGAGCCTGCCTGGGCCATGGGTGGCATGCCCAAAGCGTGCGCGGCCTGGGCGCGAGTTCTGGCTGCACAAGGTGTAGAAGTGGCGGTCTTCACCGCAACCACCAATACTCACGGAGAGCTTCATGTGGTTCCTAATGTTCCGATAGATCGCGGTGCCTTCAAGGTAACCTATTTTCCCCGTTGGCGTTGGTCTGGGAATCGTTTCATCTCCACTCCCTTGACGAGGGCGTGCGGCAGACGCACAACCAACTTTGACGCTGTTCACGTGGTAGGATTGTGGCCACCTCCTTCCGGGGTTCGCTGCCTGGCAGCTCGGTGTGCGAGGGTTCCATTTATTATGAACATGCTGTGCGAGATGAGGAAGAACGGTGTGCGGTTAGATCAAGATCAATTCTCACCAGATCGTCTCGGGAGGCTTTTCGCTGCGTTCCTGGAACACGTGGTATGTGACTATCGAAAATCTGACAGAACATGACGCGTCGGTGCGTAGTTGCTCGTCATGTAGTTGAAAACCGCTTATCTGAAGCAGTTCAGGAGGCTTTGGGGCAGGCAGGCCTGTTGGCAGGTCTAGGCCATACTACTCGCATAGCGCTGAAACCCAACTTCACCTACCCCTATTATAAACAAGGTGTGACAACCTCCCCCCTAGTGGTTCGTGAGACAGTCAGAGTGCTACGTCAGTATACCGCGCACATCGCGGTGGTCGAAACTGACGGAGGCTACGGCGCCTGGCAAGCCACCGAAGCATTTGCTGGACACGGTCTGTATCAATTGCGGGACGAGTTCGGGATCGAAGTAGTCAATCTGAATGATGAACCACGCGAAATGATCACTTTTCGCTCCGCTCGACAAGAACATCATCTTCCCTTGCCGACTCGGTTGTTGCACGAGACAGACTTGTTTATCACGATGCCTGTTCCCAAGATTCACTGTATGACAGGTTTGACTCTTGCCTATAAGAATCAGTGGGGTTGCGTGCCGGATAGTATGCGCTTACGCCGTCATTACGTTTTTGATGATGCGATCGTAGCGATTAACCGTGCATTAAAACCGGCTGTCCTTGCTGATGGCACGTATTTTCTGGATCGCAACGGGCCGATGGAAGGCGAT
>Ga0182027_10004914_pt1 | contig 20514 bp, 6 predicted proteins | sample 712E1DmetaG_FD_121300 | JGI IMG/M metagenome (GOLD analysis project Ga0182027, IMG submission 121300) | Permafrost microbial communities from Stordalen Mire, Sweden - 712E1D metaG (Illumina Assembly) | ecosystem: Environmental > Terrestrial > Soil > Wetlands > Permafrost | place: Sweden...
GGAGAGGGAGAAGAAACCGCTGCCGAACCGCTCACGAAATTCATCCGGCAGCCGTAGGAGTTCGCGCTACAGGCCGCGCAATGCATGGCGGCGCGGCAGCACCACCCTGCCAAAACCTCAAAGCTTTACGAAAATTCGTTCGAGCTGCCGGGCTTGCGTGTCCGGCGCGCCATCGGTCCAGACCACGAAGTCGGCGCGGGAAATTTTTTGTTCCACGGGCCATTGCGCGGCCAGGCGCTGCCGGATCTGCTCCGGCGTCCACCCGCGGGCGAGCAACCGTTCGCGCTGGGCGGGGGCGGAACAGGCGACGCAAATGATTTTGTCAAAATGGGATTCGGCCCGGGTTTCGAAAAGCAGTGGAATCACGACGACGGCGAGCGCGCGGTTTTCACCGCGCCACGTTTCGATTTGGGCGAGCCAGCGTTCGCCGATGCGCGGGTGGAGAATGGCTTCGAGTTTTTCACGGGCGGCGGCATCGGCAAAAACGATTCGCGCCAGTTCATCACGACGAAGCCGGCCGTCCGGGGCGATGACTTTTTTGCCGAATTCAGTTTGGATTTCCGCCAGCGCGGGCTGGCCGGGTTGAACGAGTTGCCGCGCGAGTTCATCGGCGTCCACCACCTGCGCGCCGCGGGCGCGGAGGAATTCAGCGGCGGTGGACTTGCCCATGCCCACCCCACCGGTCAGTCCGCAGACTTTCATTGGTTGAAAGTTTGATGCGGACGGTCAAGGCCCGGGGACCACACGATAGAACCGGTCAAGATAATTCGACGCGACTGAATCGATGAACGTGAAGGGTGAAACGAACGGCGGCGGGTTGGTATAAACGGGCACCCAGTTGAGCAGGTTGGTGGACGCCTGAACAATATATTCCTGCCCCGACATGCCGTTGGTGACGGTGAATTGGAATGTGCCGTTGGGGTTCATCACCGGCCCGGACACCTGGGGCGGAGTCAGCACGATAACGTTGAAGGTGACGGAAGCGGAATTTTCATCCAGATTGGGGTCAAGCGTGGTCGCGCTGACATTGGCGGAGTTGACGAAGTTGCTGCCCAAGATATTGGGGGCCTTCACCGTCAGTGCCAGTTGCGCAACAAAATTGTTGGAGAGCGTGCCGACGTTCCAAACCGATCCATTTAACGAACCCTGCGAGAGGTTGCTCGAAACCAGCGTGAAGCCGCCCGATGGGAGGGTGTCCACCACCATGACATTGCTGGAATCGGACGGCCCGAAATTCGTCACCATCAGGTAAAAGGTATTCGTGCCGCCAACCGCGATGTTGGTGGATGAGGCCGTCATCCCCAGCACATTGTCCGCCGTCGAACCGACCGGGTTGGCCGTTGTGAGGGTGAGGACCCAGCCATTGGAGATGACGCCGGAATCAGACTGCGAATCGTCCTGAATGAAGAGCGACCAGGTGCCGTTGGGATTGCTGCCATTCATGGCGGACAGGTTGGTGTAATACGGCGGCGGCGGCGGGGAAAGGTGGGTGACGGGATTGACCGACGCGGCCAGGGCGTTGATCAAATTGATCCCGTTGGGCGTGCCCAAGCCGGTGCAAAGGTCGTAGCCTGTGACGGCGTGAAACAAGTTCGCGCTGCCGGGCCATACGTTGTCGCCGGTGGTGATGTCGTGAAAACAACTGGTGTAATTCGGCCCCGCGGCGATGGCATAGACAGCCGGGTTGATGAAGCCGGGCGGGGCATGACCATTGATCGCCGCCTGCTGGTTGACCAACGCCATGAAACCCGCCCACAGTGGCGAGGCACAACTGGTGCCACCAAATAATCCCTGGCTGCCGCCGTCGTATACCACAAAAACATTATCCCCTGTCAGTGCCACATCCGGAACATTCCGCATGGTGGTCGAGCCGTGACTGGCGGTGTAGTTGATGTTCGTCTGCCAGCTCGGTATGGAGCGGGTGGCGCTGATGCCACCGCTGCTGCCGACATACCCGTCTGGATTCCAAATGTAGCCACCAGCAAAACCCCAATTCCAAACCGTCTCCGAAGCATAAGAGGCGGCCATGCCATTCATCGTCAGGGTCGTCCCGCCAACGATTGTGATATAGGGATCGTCGAGCGAAGGAAATAATACCGGCCATCCCGGATTAGCCCAGGCATCGCCATCACCAGAGGCATTAAAGAATGTCTGTCCTTGCAGGGCGAGTTCCTGATAGAGCTGCTCGCTGGTCGCATCAATCTCATATCCCCAGGAAGCACTGAATTGCTTGATTTGATTGCTGGATGCCATGCTGCTCAATATGCTATTGGGCAAGTACCCCTCAAAGACCACAACTTTTGACAATCCCGGGGCCATTGAAATGGACGTTTCGATGTCAAGGCAAACTTCAACATTGTTATAGCCGGGTGCACCGTTGAACCCATCCAGCAGCACGTTCTGCAAGGGCACATTGGGCAGTCCCGCCAGACTTTCATAAGTGGTAATATCACTGGCATAGTAACCATCAAACTGGAGCAGCCCGACGATTTGGCCCGCCCCGTTGAGGGCAGAACCTGGAACATAGGCCTTTCGGAAATCCGATCCCAGGTAACCGCCGCCTGGCCCGGAACCCTTCGCCGGTTGGGCGCCGGAGGCGGTCATTTTATGGAGCATTGGATGAGGCAGCAAATAATTGTTCAAACCGCTGACATTCAGGATGGGCAGCGTTGCGTCCACGGTCGGTTCCGCGTTGGGCGCGAAAAAGACACGATTTTCGGTCGGGTGATAATAAGTGTGCAACGTAACGCGTAAGGCCTGATTGATATCCGCCACCTTGCCGCTCACACCCAGCAACATGCGATTGGGGTACGTGTTGTCCACCGACAATCCATTCGCCAGGGCAAAATCAATGACCTTTTGATAATCCTGCTCGGTGGGTCCAAACTGGGCCGTGAATTCCTCGGGCGTTAGATAAAGATGGTAATTGGGGCTGGCAGGGTCGTAAACCTGCTGCAGGAGACTGGTGAGCGACGCCTTGTTCCTCAACGGCAGGCCGATGGCCAGATGGAGATTGGTGGCCGCCGGCAATAGTCCGGTCGGCTGCAACTGCGACACCGCCGCCGGCACGTGACCGGACAGCGTCATCATGCCTGGCGCCGCAAGGCCGGACAAAACCGTGGCGCTTAAAAAGGCCAGACCAACGCAAATTTTCAATAAACTCTTCCTCATAAAAGCTGTGGGGGTTCAAAGTTGCACATCATGGCATCACGGGAAATTTTGCACCGGCAGAAAAACCGTGGGATGGTTGGTCATGACAGCGTTGGGGATGGTGGTAATGGGGGTCAAATGCGGCAGGTAGTTAGTTGACGCATCGTCAAAAGTGATGGTGATATTTTGGATGGCGTATTGACCGCCAACGTGCGCCATGAACAAGGTGCTGATCTGGCTCGGCGGCACCAGCAAGGCATCAATGTCCTCGGGCGAAGTGTGCCAGAGATTGGTGAGGGTGATGGTGGCTTTGATCAGCGCCCCGCCCAAACCACTGATTTTGACGGTGGACGGGTAAGGCGATGCGTTGGTGTTATCGTTGATAAAGATCGTCGCGGGATTGGAGACGATGGTGGTCCAGGAACCCAACGTGTAGCCAAAGACGGCCGTGTTAAGGTTGGTTATGACAGGGCTGGTATTGGTCAGCAGGAAGGTGGCGGTAATTTGCTGGCCATTGGTGCCCTGCGCGGTGAAGGTGAACGGCTGTGAAACCGAGTGCCCGTCAGAAGTCAAATAGCCATAATTCACACCAATCGGCGAGTTCGTCTTATTCCAGTGAGGCGATGTCACCCCGTTGCCGGCGAGCAGCGTGGCTTGCAGGTTGGTGACATCAACACCCCCGGCGTCACGGAAGGCAAAGAGCAAGGTAACCGTTTCGTTGGGATCAATGATGCCATTGGTCGGACCGGATTCATGAATCAGCGCGGAGCCCGCCGGAACCACATAGCTGCCACTGGTGTCATGAATGGTCAGTATGGCCGCGCTGGGCGGGACCAGGAAACCATTGACGGGGCTGAACAATTCCAGCAACACCGTCAAATCCGGCTGGACGGCGGTGGTGTCAATGATGGGCACGGAGAAGGACAGGTTGGTCACGCCATTGGTGAACACCAGGATGCCATTGGTGGCCACGAAATTAATGCCCGTGAAGGCCGTGCCGTTGGTGGCAAGGTAGTTTACAGAAACCACGCTGTCGGTGTAACCGGTGCGCAAGACGTTGATGTTTGCCGCCAGGCCGTTCTTGAGCACGGTATAAGCCGGCTTGGAAAAGCTCAAACCGGAATTGCTGTCAATGATGGTGACGACTTGATTGCTCGGCGAGGTCAACTGTCCCGGCGGTGTCGGGTTGGAGAGCTTGACGGTGAACGTGCGATTGCCCGTGACCAGAGTGTTATTGATGATGGGAACCGGGAAGGTTTGGGTGCCGATGCCGTTGGTAAACACCAGCGTGCCGGTGACCGCCACGTAATCAACCCCCGCCGTGGCCGTGCCGTTGGTTGTTGTGTATTGCACGGACACCGGTTCGACGTCGGGATTGGAGCAAACGACCGTGATGATGGCGCTGCCGGCGCTCTTCGTCACGCTGGAGGTGGAATTGGCGAAGTGCAGGCCCGCATCGGCATCCTGCACGACAACCGTGTTCGTGCCGGGAGCCGCGATTACCCCGAAGCCCGGACTGGACAGGACAATGGTGAATTTCAAATCGCCGGTCACTCGCGGATCGTAAATCAGCGGGACGTGAATGCTCCGCAACGATTCGCCAATGGCAAAGCCCAGCGTGCCGCTCATCGACTGGTAGTTCACCCCGGCGATGGCCGTGCCGTTAACAGTGGTGTAGTACACAGAATTGCTGGCGCTGGTGTCGCCGATGCGCAAGACATTCACGGCGGCGTAACTGGCGGACTCGCTGACGGTATTGGTCGCGGCGGCAAAGGCAAAGCCGGTGTCATTGTCCATAATGGTCACGGTGTTGGTGGTGGGAGCAATGAGCGACGCGCCGCCCGTCGGATTTGACAACACGTTCGTGAAGCTCACGGGGCCTTGCACAAGACTGTTGTCCACGAGCGGCACCATAAAGGTCGCGCTGGTGTCTCCATCATTGAAGTTCACCGTGGTGCTGGCAGGAGCGATGTAATTCACTCCCGGCACAGCCGTGCCCGCAATGGTATTGACGGTCGCCGTGACATGGCCCGTGGTGCCGTTGGTGCGCAGCACGGTAATATAGGCGGTGCCGCCTTCGTTGAACACGTAATTGGTGGCCGAGAAGCACAACTGGCCGGGCGCATTGACCGTGTCAATGATCGTGAGCGTCTCATTGGACGGGCTGTACAGGAGCGTGTTCACCACGTTGGTCAACACGAAGATCACCGTCCGGTTGCCTTCGGGCAGGCTGTTGTTGATGATGGGAACCTGAACCTGAATGTCCGTGTCGCCCGGATTGAAGTTGACGGTGGTGTTGGTCGGCCAGTAATCCACCCCCGCCACTGCGGTGCCTTTGGTGGTGGTGAGCAAGTCCACCGAGCAAGTGCCGTTGGTGCCTCCCAGCCGGATGACATCAATGGCCTTAAAACCACCCGGCACGTTCTTATCAACGGAATCATTGGCGTTCAAGAAACTCACGGCGCTTTCATCGTTAATAATGGTCAACGTGGCCGTGTTCTGGCCGCTAATGACCGCCGGCGGTATGTTGGTAATGACCAGGTTCACGGTCAGGGGGGTGGTGGTGACGACTCCATCGTCCATCACCGGCACCGTCGCCGTTTCAAAAACTTCGCCCGGCGGGAAGCTGATGACATTAGTCACCGCCATGTAATTCGTGCCCGGCACGGCCGAACCCCCGTTGACGGTGGAAAATTGAACCGCACTCGTCCCGCTGGTGCCGCCGGTGCGGCTAATGGTGATGAGCGCCTGTCCGCCTCTTTCGTCAACCTGATAACTGGCCGAAGTGAATTGAAACCCGCCCGGCCCGGTCACGGAACCGCCATAAATCCGGGCAAGGTGCGGGGCCGGCTGATCATCATACTGCGTGAAACCGCCGCCAATGACCAACATTTGATCCGCGGGCTGAATGACGAGCGCGTCAATGGCGCCATTCGCGCCGTCACCGAAATTGATCATGGGGTCCACCGCCCCGGTCGGCAGCAACCGGGTGATGCGACTACGGGTGACGCCATTAGCCTGGGTAAACTGGCCGGCCAGCACGATCCGATTGTCGGCCTGCACCGCAATGGCCTGCACGGTGCCATTGGCGCCGCCGGCCACGTTGGCAGTGAAATTGGCATCCAACGAACCGTCGCTGTTCAAACGGGCGATATGGTTCAGGGCGGTCCCATTGAAATTGGTGAAGTCGCCGCCAACGAGGATGCCGCCGTCACTTTGAATGGCAATGGCGCGAACGGTGTCATTGGCCCCCAGGTTCAGGTCGAAGTTGGTGTCCACGGACCCGTCGGCATTCATCCGCGCGACATGGCCCAAGGTAAAACCATTGATGTTGGTGAACGCGCCGCCGACCAGCAATTTGCCCGCGAACGGCGAGTTGGAGGGATAAACGGCAATGGCATAGACCGCGCCGTCGGGGCCGGAACCGGTGGCAAAAAACGCGTCCAGCGAGCCGCCATTGTTGAGGCGGGCAAGGTAGGGGTTGTAGCCGCCGCTGATGATGCTGAACGCGCCGCCCACGTAAATTTCCCTTGCGCCATTAATGAAGGTCTCAACCAGCGAGTAAACCGGACCACTCGCTCCGCCTGCGGGATTAAAGCTGGTGTCCAGGGAACCATCGGTCATCAGGCGGGCGATGTGATTGAGGGCAGTGTTATTAACGTTGGTGAACGCGCCGCCGATCATCACGCGGCCATCCGTCTGGCAGACCACGGCCTGCACGGCGCCGCTGGCGCCGGCCTGGCCGTTGAGGAAACCGGCGCTGTCCAGCGAGCCATTGGCATTCAACCGGGCAATGCAATTTTCGGGAACGCCATTAACCAACGTGAAGGCGCCGCCCGCGAGAATTTGTCCATTGGGCTGCAACGCGAGCGCCAGCACGTCGCCGTTCAAGACCGGAGTGAAGGAGCCGTCCTGCGTGCCGGGCAGCTTGACGTAAATGAGGGAATCCAAAATGTTGACGACGGCATTGCTCTGCGAACCCATCACCGCGTTGACCGCATTGGTCAAACGCACATTGAAGTAAAAATTGGGGTTGTTCGTCTTGCCATCGTCAATAATCTGCACGTTGAAGCTGGCGGCGGTCTGGTTGGGCGCAAACGTCAGCACGTTGTTGGTGCCAATGTAATTAACACCGTTCGTAGCATAGGGGCCGTCGCTGGTGACAAATCTGACGGAGACCGGGGCGGCGATGCCGCCCGTGCGAAGGACGGTGATGGTGGCATAGCCGCCGTTTTCGTTGACGACATAACTGGGCGCGCTGAACTGGAACGCGCCGTAGCTGTTGTCGTTGGAGATGGTCAGGGTGGCATTGGTGATGGAGCCGGGCGAGCCGACATAGAACAGCGCCGGCTGGTTCGTGCCATTCAGCGTGGGGTTGGACAGCAAGACGTGGAATTGTTTATTGGGAGCGACCGTCCCATTGTTGGTGAGCGCAATGCTGACGGTGCGCGACGAGGCGTCACCGCTGATCCAACTCAGGAGATTCGTCGCGCCGTAGTAATCCGCTTTGTTGGTTGCCGATGGGCCATCGGTGGTGGCGTATTGGACGGTCAGGGCGCCGGCACTGCCGGTGACGCGATTGACGACAAGGGAGATGAAGCCGGCGCTTTCACTGCCGGTGTAATCGGTGGCGCTGAAGGTCAAATAACCCTGGAAATTGGGGTTGATGAGGCGGAGCACCGCGTTGGATATGCCAATCGTCGCATTGCCATCAACGGGTGCGGTGAGAGGTGGGTTCAAGTGGAGATTGACGGTCTTTTCCGCAAAGGCTGTGGATTGCAAGCCGTTGGGCATATTGGTAACCGTGAAGGTGGTGCTGACCTGATTCCCCGGGATAGTGACAAGCTTGTTGGTGAGGCCTTTGTAGTCTGTGCCCACAATGGCCGTTCCGTTGGTGGCGAAAGCATGCATGGACAACTGCCCGTAAACGCCATTGCTCCGAACCACGCTGATGGAAGTGATGATATTGGTGGCCACATAATTGGTGGAGGCAAATCCGAACGAGCCGGAATTTTTCGAGTCATCAACCAGCGTGAACGGCGCCGCGGACGGCCCCAGTGCGGCGCCGAGCGGAATGTTCTGGCCGCCGAGATAAAAATCTCCGGCCCCGCTCGGATTGGCCAGTTGGAACTGGGCATTGAGGTTGCCCAACATCTGGGGGTCTTTGAAGAGGGTGAGCGTGATGGCCGCCAGTTTGTTAATGGACGAGTCCGCCTGAGACAAAAAGTCGAAGACATCCTGGAGCGAGCCATTGCCTCCAAACAGGCCATCACTGCGCAAGCGGGAGATGGTGGACGTGGTGAATCGCCAGGCGACCCAGAACAGAGGCGGCGGGCTGTTATAGGAGTAATCCACGCCGCTTTTGGCCGTGCCCGGCTGGACGGAAAAGTTGGCGGAAACCGGCCCCAGCATGCCGTTGGTCCGCACCAAGCCCACGGAAAGCGAGGGTGAACTCCTGTTGACCGAAAAGGGCGGCGACAGACTGATGGTGCCCGGTCCCGGCGTCGAGCCGCCAATCAAACGGGCGATGCTGCTGCGGTTGCGAACGCCATCGCGCGTCTTGGGCTCGACCCACAAATTCGGGTCGTTGAAGCTTTCCTGAACTGTTACTCCATATTGTTCACTCAGTTGATCGTCCAAATAATTGCAGACGCTGGCGCTCGCCTGGCCGCCGCCCACCTGATAGAACGTGCCGCCGATCATCACGTTGCCATCGCTTTGAACGCCGGAGGCAAAGACCGCCGGCGTATCGTCGGAATAAATCCGTTTCAACCCGGCAAACTGGTTGTAAGCGGTGTCGAGGAACGTGGTGTCCACCGTGCCATCGGCATACAACCGGGTGAAACCGAGGCGGTGCGTGCCGTTGAACGACGAGAATTGCCCGCCGACATACATTGAGCCATCCGGCTGGAGCGTGATGCTCCGAACCACATCGTTGGCGCCCGAGCCGGGGAAGAAGTTGGTGCTGTCCAGGCTGCCATCCGTGTTCAGCCGCGCCAGACAGTTGAGAGCAATGCCGTTGAAAGTGGTGAAGGCGCCGCCCGCCACCACCCGGCCATCCGACTGGAGGCCCAAGGCGTAAACCACGTCGTTGGCGCCGGAGAGCGGGCTGAAGGTGGTGTCCAGCAAACCATTGGTGTTGAAGCGGGCAATCCTGGCGTAACTTTGGCCGGTCACGCCGAAATCGCCACCCACTGTGATCTGCCCGCCGCCATTAAACGAAACCGTCGCGCTGTAGTCCCACAGCGTGCCCCACTGTCCGCCGCCCTGATCCATGACAATGGTAATCAGGTTGGTGGTCAGACCATTGGTCGGACCAAAGGGGAGCACAAAAGGCGAGCCGTTGTTGTAGCTGACCCAGCCGGTATCGTAAATCAAAACCCCGTTGGTTCCGCCATAAAAGACGCGCATATCGTCGGGTTGTCCCTGCATGGCATAATTGACCGTGAGTGTCCCGGAGTTGGCCAGACCGAGGTAGATGGGTTGATCAACCTCATTGCTATTGCCGTTGGCAGCGTTGTTAATTGCCAGACTCGAAAACGGCAGAACAATCGAATAAACAGGACCCGTCAAGGTGTTGCTGGGGTCAAACGTGGTGTCCAAAGAACCATCGTGGTTCAACCGGGCAAGGTAATTGCGCGCCAAACCGTTGACGTTCTGAAAGTCGCCGCCAATCAACACCTTGCCGTCCGGCTGGACGGCGACGGCCCGAACGTAGTCATCCGCCGCCGCGTTAAAGCCCGGGTCGAACGAACCATTGGCATTCAGCCGGACAACATAGTTGTGCGACAACACACCATTGAACGAAGTGAAGTTGCCGCCGACGACAAACTTATTGTCCGGAGTCAAAGCCACCGAATTGATGGGGCCATCGTCGGGACCGGAGCCGGGGGAAAACGATGTATCCAGGGCGCCGTTGGTGGTGACGAGCGCAATGCTGTTGATGGACTGTCCGTTATAAGAGAAAAAGTCACCGGCGATGAGCGTTTCATTATTGGACAAGACCAGCAGGCTGTTCACCAGGCCGGACACGCCGGGCATGTCATTGTACTGCGGCAAGGTACGCACGATGGCGGGCGCCAAGGCCATAAAGTGGCCGAAATCCGCGTTGTACAATTCATCCACCGAACCGGCCGGCGGATGCTGGTCGTTAAACAGGATGGTCACGGTGGTTTCGCCGACCATGCCGGCCTGCACCGGCACAGTTTGACCGTTGACGGTTTTTTCCTGATACATCTCGATTTTAAAATCCCGGTTGAATTTCGTGAGCGTGGAATTGGTGACCGTAAAGGTGATGGGCATTAAATTTGCGTCAACGCCATTGGCGGGAAAAGTGATGTCGCCTTTGACCGCGTCAAAGTCGGAATTGGTCCCCATCAGTTGGCCCGACCACGTCGCCGGCGTGGGGACGGCATAATCGGAGCCGGGCTGGAGGGGGAACCAATTATTCCACTCCTCGCTGGAATCATATCGATCGTTAAGGAAATTATTGATGCGGTAATGCAAAGTAACATCCGAGGTGTTGGTGGCATTCGGGGAACGCCGCGCATAAAGGGTGACGGTCGTGTAGCCATAATGGCCAATGGCCGGGTCGGTGACGTCTTCCGGAACGCGGATATTGCACTTTTGAAAATTGACGATCGGGTTGGTCGGCATCCCTATGAGAAAATTGGTCAGGAGGTTGGGTATGGTGTTTGTCGGCGGATCCAACCATGGATTGAGAAGATTCGTTGACACGACCGTAAACATGTCCTGGCCGTAAGGATCGGCGTTCACATTCAAAATTTTCACCAGGGCCAGGCTGAAGTGGGGGTCCACGCGGGGCGGAGCGACATCGCCACTCTCATACTGATCCAAGGCGGGGCTGTTGGATCCGTTGTCAATCAACTGAACGCCGAAAACCATGTTATTCGTGTAGCTCCCCGCACTGTTGTTACCAGAGTTGAAAATCGGAATGAGAATGGTCTTGCTCATCTCGTAATCATCGAAGACCAGCGTGCCGCTGACCGGTTGGTAATCCGTTCCCGGCCTCGCCGCCACATCTCCAACTGGCAAATAATTCGTCACTCCGAGCGGCCAATAATTCGTCAGGTTGGGGTTGGCGAAAAAATTCGTCAGGTTGGCGACATTCACCGTCTGATATTTAACCGTGGCGCGCCCGGCGGAGCCGGCGACGCGGGTGACGTTGACGAGCACGCCCGGCGGGTCGTAATTATAGTAGGTGTATAACACCGAATTGCCTTCCGGAACATATTTTACCGCGTAACTGCTTTCCGTTTGGGCGCACTGGTAAAGCAGAATTCCAGTCAAGTGCCCCTTGCCGTAATTTGTAGTTGTAATAGCGGCAACGGGATCGGTGAAGGTTTTAACTGGTGTGTTTTTCGGCACTCCCGTCGAGTAATCCACATCCTCGCTGGCGAAACGGAAGACGCCCGAAGATTTGTAGGCCCAGTGCAGCACGATTTTCCCCGGGCCAGACCCCAAATTAATTGTTCCCAAAAAGTTTATAGCCGGTTGCGAATCCACCACGATGTAATAAGTCACCCCGGCTTGCGCGTTGAAACGGAGATGGCTGGGACCGTAATAAAGCGGGTAATAGCCAATTATCGGCAAACCGCCGGGACCGCCAAACGGAAACTGGCAGTAATCGCCGCTGTCGCTTTCATTGATCTGTGGAATTGAGTTGTTGATGGGGAAAAGGTTGTCATTCGCCGCCACCAGGTTGAGCGTGGTCAGATTGGCGCCGGTGGCAACCGCGAGCACCGTGTTCAACGGAGTCTGGTTGGTATCGTTCACGCTGCCGATGGTGTCCAATTCCACTTCGCCGTCACCGCCGGACGGGGCAGTCCACTTAAACCAAAGCGGCGCATGGGGGGCAAACCCGGCGATGTTCGGGCAATTGACATCCGGGTGGACGTTGGTGTTATCACAGATAACTGAACCGTAGTTGTCCGTGATCGGCAGCACCTGGGCGGTGGCAAAGGTCGTCTGCGCCCGGCCGGCGTTCGCCAGGGTTAAACCGGCCAAAATCAGCAACGCCAGCTTCGCCCAGCCGGCGCCGCGCGCGAGGTTTTGCAGCTTCCAACTCATAAATATTTCCTGGGTTTCGGTCACAACGTTCTTTGCCGGGTCCGGGGTTTCCCATCCCCGGACCTGCGGCAAACAAATCAAACGGCCCGCGCACCCGCGCGCCGGGCCGCTAATACGGATACATCAACCACGGATTCACCACCACCCGATAGTAGTGCGGCATGTTCGTTTCCACATCAAACACCCAGACGTTCGTGGCGGGTGATATCCACGGCTGCGGCGAAACAAAACTGTTCGTGTGGGCCGAGTTCGTAACAGCCACATTCGCACCGTAATAATAATTGTCAAACGTGGTCAACGGCAGCCAATCGGTTGAAAGCAGATTGGTCCGGTAATAAATGTAATTGGTCGCCAGTGGAATCGTCGTCCATTGCAACCGGATTGACGGCGGCGGCCGGTTCGTCGGCGTCAGCGTGAAATTGAACTGCGACGGGACAAAAAACGGCGTGGGGTCATTGGCGTTGATAACCCCGTCCCCGTCGGAATCAATGTCCGTGCTTTGCGCCAGCGCGATGTTGAAGGGGCCGTTGGTGGTGCCGTCGGGATACACGATGTTGGTGGAACTGAAATGGCCGGCATAGGTCCACACCCAGCGCAGGTGGTCGTTGTTCTTGTGATTCAATTTTTCGGCCCTCGACGTGCCGTCGGCAAGGGTTGCATTGGCGTAATAAATCACCAGGTTGGGGTTGAAAACAAGCGCCGGCAGGTTGCCGCTGGAATCGTGGTTGGTGTAGCTGGCGTAGTCGAGCAACACCAGTTCATCCACATAAATCGCGTTGTTGCCGACGCCCGTGCCGTTGAAGGCGAGCGTACTGTTCACCCCTGACGCGTCCAGGATCAGCCGTCCGACGGCGGCATTGTTTGTGTAACCGGAGTTGGAAACGCCGTGGTCCTGTCCGGCCCACGTGTTCACGACTTGTTTGTTCGGCGTCGGCGACGTGACGGAAATGGTCGTGCCCAGCAAGTCGTTCCGAATGGCCGGGTTGGCGGGCGGCAGCAAGGGCAGGTTCAATCCCACCATGCCCGCCCCGCCCACGGACCAGACGTTGCCGTTGGACACGCCGCAATCGGTGAACCAATTGGTCACCTGCAAGGTGAGCGACCGCCCGGCCCGCAGCACCAGATTGCTCGTCAGCAGGCTGCCGGTGGTGATGGACACGTCGCCGCCGGCGGTGAGGGAGCCATTGGTCAGCACCGCGGCCAGGGATTGGAGGTTGAAGGAGCCGAGGCCGTTGTTGGCAAAGGTCCCGCCGCTTTCAAAATAATTCGCATAAATCGTCGCGCCCAGATCGGAAACAACACCGTGGTTGATAAAATTATCGTACGGAAGGGTTGCTCCAGAAATGTAATCCACCCCGCCTGAAAGAGTGGCATGGCCGTTCCAGGTCAAATTGGTCGTGGCAGTTGAATTGGTGGTCACAATCGAATTGCCAGAGGAACCGTTGGTCCGCGCCGTGACGGTAAAGCCATGGTTGACCAACCCGCCCGCCATGACGAGCGTGTTGGCCGGCGTGTTGGTGCTGTAGTTTGTGCCCGACCCCGCGGTGTGATTGATGGCCGCAATCAGATTGCTCATCGAGCCGTCGAACGTTGCGGCAATCGTGATCTGATTGGCCGCCGTGTTCGTGATGGTGTTGACAAAGGTATATTTGTAGGCCCCGATTGCCACCTGGTTGTTGGCCGCTACATTGCCACTCGTGAGCACTTCCGAAAGGATCCCGGTCGCCCCCACCGCCGGCCGGCTCGAATTGATGAACTGGGCCTGATTCGAAACACGAATCGCGCCATTGTTGGTCAGGTTGCGCAAATTGGGCAGGGAACTCGGCCACAAAATGCCGCCGGATTCCAGATTCAATTCGCCCTCGGGCGACGTGGCGCCATTGCCATAACCGTTGGTCGTCAACGTCAGATTGGTCGCGTCAATGTACAGCGAGTTCATGACGTTAAATGTATCGCTGATGATGACCCGGTTCGTTCGGCTGTACAGGTTCAAATGCTGCACCTGGGCCAGCGTGGTGGGTGTCAACTGGCTCCTGATCAGCAAGACCCGTAAATCATTGGACACGGTATAATAGTTGATGCCGTCCACGGTGTTGGAGCTGAGCGTAAGCCAGCGCCCGCTCCAGGCCTCAACCGTGCCGTTCCAGTTCGGCAGGGCGGCTTGCAGCAAATTCGTGATGATCAAAGGTCCGTTGGTCCCGATGCTGATGTCGGAATAGGGGGAAACGATGTCCGCGCCGGCACTGCCGCTGAACTGGTTGGTGGCCGTCAACGTCAAATAATTCGGCCCGGTGATTTCAGCCAGATTCAAATTCAATTTGCCGCTGGCCGCGACATAAATGCGGCCGGGAAGATTCGTGAGGGCGCCGCTGGGATTGGAGGAACTGGCGTTGGTAGCCTCCGTCGTTGAAACCAACTGGGCGTAGATGTACGAGTAGAAATTGGTCGCTATGCTGATGCCATAGGTATTATAGGGGAACCCGGCTCCAGTGAGTCCATGAAGGGAAACCGGCGTCTGCGAATGGTAAAATGTGAAATTTGACTCAATCCCGTTCGTCACCACCAAGTTGGTGTCGATCAGCGTTGAATCGTCAAGGTAGAGGTAATGAGTGGCGGTAACGCCGGTCGCCGGATCAACATAGGAACCGGTCCATTCAATGTTGTCTTGAATTTGGTCGGGGGGGTCGGCGCCTCCGCCAAGATAAGGCCAGGGAGTGTTGTCGGAAAAATAAACCTTGTAGGAAACCCCGGGGCTGGAATCCTGCATAAAAACAGCCCGCACAATGTTCAAGTTTGTCGCGAAACTGTTCGAATAGTAGTAGGGAGTGGAATTGTTCAGATCCAGATGGTAATCAGTGTAGTAGTACGTGGCAGTAAGCGACGACCGCGCATGGGTGGGCGTCAAATTGGTTGCCGGCGACCAATCCGCATTCGTGTCTATCCCCAGACCCCAATCCAGACCGTACGAGATCGGATAGTTGAAAATACCACTGCCAAATCCTTCCAAGCCGATCGTGCTGCGGCTTAAATCCACGTTTCCGCCAGTGAACGCCATGAAACCGTTGGGCCCGACGTCAACCGTGCCGGGGTTGGCAATGTTGGTGGCCGATACCACCAATTGTCCCGCGCCGGCATAGGCCGGCAACCTATCGTAGGCGCCGCAACTAATGGTGCCGGCATTGTAAAAACTGCCGGCCATCTGGTGTGGAATCACATTGGTGGTCTGGGTGTCAAACTTAAGACCCGTGTTGACCTCCATAAGGCCGATGTTGGTGTAGTTGAGCACGTTCCACGGCTCGTAAAACTCGTTGTTGAAAGTGTACACGTTGAAAGTGACGGTGAACACGTTGTTATTGACGAAATTGGTCGCGTCAATGTTCGGTGGTGGATTGCCCGGAACGGTGTAGAAGAGCACCGCGTCGTTTTGATACAGCGAATCCGTTGCCAGGGCCGCGTGCGCCAGCAGCAAGCCCGGCAACACGGAAAAAAATTTCCACTTTCTAAGGCGATTGGCCCGGTGGTTATTGGGTGTCATACTTCTCAGTGGATCGTGATGGTGTAATTCAAATCCACGACCCGGCCCTGCGAATCGGTCACTTGAATTGTAAAATCATAGATGCCGGTGGCATTGCCGGATGGGGTCCCGGAAAGCACGTCCGTGGCGCTGGTGACGGTGGGGAAGGTCAAACCGTACGGCAGCAACGTTCCCGTTCCCAGCGACCAGGTGTAGGGCGGTGTGCCGCCGGTGGCCGAGAAGGTGGTTGTGGCATAGGCCGTGCCGTTGTAGCCGTCCGGCAAACTCGTCGGCGAGATCGAAATGACCATCGCGTCTTCGATCTGCTGGATGCTGGTGCCATTCGGATACAGGGTTGGAGCATTGGTCGAATTGTCGAAGGAGGCCCATTGCAACGCGGGCCCCTGCGTAAATTCGCTCACCGAATCCAAGAAACCATTGGTGCTCGGAAACGGGCCGTTCCAAAAAGCAGGGCCAACTTTGTCGAAAGTAATGATTGTCTGACCGTCAATGACGCCCGGGCCGGCCAAATTGGGCAAAATATTGCCGACTTCAAAGTTCATGGGCGTCCGCGCCACGGTGCCAACAAAGCCATTACCGGTCGGCCCGGTGGCCATATCCGCGGCGTTAATAATTATATCCGGCGTGGTCAACACACGCTGGAATATACGAGCCTCCAAGAGCCTGGTGGCCGGATTAAAAACGTAATTGGTGTATCGGGTGGTGATCGGGGTCCTCAAAAGGTAGGTGAGCGGATCCATCAGCCCATCGGGGATGCGCACGAACCGAACCCTGCCGATGCCCTGATAATAGCCCGGGCCGTTGGTCACAGCGGTAGTCGTGGTTGAGCAGATGGGCTGCTGCACGACATAGACATGGGTGGTGGAATAGGTCACCAGGCTTTGGGAAGTGAAAAAGCCCGCCGAGTTGCTCGTGACATAAACAAGGTTGGTCGCCGCCGTCACAATGGCAATGGGAAATCCCGCGGGTTGTGGAGAAACAATAACGTCCGGACCGCAGAGATAATTGGTGTTAATGTAAAATTCCCCCGACGGCACATTGGTCAGGGTGACGGGCTTGGTCGTGGTGTTGGTGACCAACGGGCTGCCCACCGGCGCGCCAATCTGGACGCCCACCGTGACCGTCTTCAGCGAGGCTTTGGTATTGGGGGAATATCCATTGGGGGTGAAGACGACGTTGGCAAAAGTGTCCGAGTAAATTTGCAGGGCGTTGGTGGTATAGCCATTGGTCCTGACCACCAGCACCGGCGGACTGCCATACGGCGCGCCAATCAGGTTGGTGTAATAGGCAATCACAATCGGCGTGGCAATGGTCGTGAAAGCATATGGAGAAGCAAGAATGACCAGTCCCGGAAACAAATTGGACAGGGTGGCCGGAGAATTGGTTCGAGCGGAAGACCAAAACGCATTATAGTTGGAAGTATAAAGCAGAAATTGCGGGCTTAAGTTGGTCACGCCAATGGTGGTGGAGCCGATCAAGACGCTTCCCGCCGCCGGCGCCTCATAATTGACATTGTTGGTGCTCATCAGGTATTTCAAGCCCCCCATGTCATCCCGGGTCAAACCGGTGTAAAACCCGCCAATCTGCAGCCCGCCGAGATAAACATATTCTGGAGCGCCGAATGCATCAACAAGCCCGGCATAATTATTTGCAGCAACCGCGGTATATACCCCACCCTCGGAATTCTGTGGCCGCGGCACGGTGATCGCAGTCCATGGGATACCCCCTACTCCGCAATCCTCCTCGATATAATAAGAATAAAGGATGTTGTTAACGTAGGGCGAATACTGGAGCTGGTTCAACGGCGAAGTGATGGGGTCAAAATTTCGCATAACCACCAGATAGCCCTGGTTTTTCGGACAGGGAAGGGTGATCCCCGGTATGGTATAACGATCATGCAGGGTCCAAGTGTAACGTTCCGGTTCCGTCAAACCCAATTGCTCAACCAATAAATGCAGCATCACCGACTTGAGGTCGGTCAAATACAGATTCTGCGCCGTATAGTTGAAGCTCTGCGATTGGAACGGAAATTCGTGGAGGTCACTGCTGTAGCTGTCCACATTATTCAAGCTGTTCATGATGGCAAAAGCCCTGTCCACCGCAGTCTCGCCGGCCAGACCGAACCAGCCTTCTCCGGTGACACCGGAGAAACTATCATCGTAAGCGTAATACAGCACCGGCACGTTCCGCCGATATTCCTCCTGATAATTCTTCGGCCCGCCGATGTCGCCCAACCACACGGGTCCTCCCGCCCCTCCGGAAAACACGTGTCCTATGCCATAACCCAGAAGTGGGGTCTGCCAGCTATCACTAAAATTGGCTGGGAGTCCCGGGTAACCGGGAAGCGGCCCCAACAGGGCAAAGCCCCACGATGCCTGAAGGCCAAACGCCAGGAATACAACCCACAAAAAGTTTTTAATCATTTGCCGCATACACATTTTATTGGCGCAGGAGCAGCACGCGGTAATAACCAGCCGAACCGCCCCCGACATAAATGGAATCACTGCTCCCCGCCGCGAACCGCGGCGATCCCAGATTGCTCCACGAGGTGAGATTCGTCGTCACCTGCACCTGATAGGTCAGTCCCGGCTGGGTGTTCCAGTTCAGGTATATTCCCGGCAGGTTCTGGTTGGCTCTTTGGACGAATGACTGTCCGGACGACACATTGCTGATTTGCACGCGCAGCACGCTGGCCGCATTGGTCGGATTCGTGCCCGCCAGAAATTCCTGGTAATTGCTCATGCCGTCAACATCGCTGTCCGCCGTGGGCAACGGCCAGGCAAGTATGTTGTTCCCGAAGTATTGCTGCATCCACTCGTAAGGAATGCCGCCCCAGTTCAAACCGCTCCAGGTCGTGCCGCTGGCCGGCGGTGACAACAACAGCGGGCTGCGCCCGTCCGTCGTCACATAATCCAACTGGAACGAGTGGGTGCTGCTGGCCGCCAGGCCGTTCGCCGCCGTCATCGTCCAGGTGTTGTTCGTCGTCAAGACCATCGGCGTCACCGCGCCGTCCACAAAAACCTGGTAGTTGGAAACGGAAATACCCTGCAACACCGGCCAGGAAACCTGCAACTGCGGCTGATACACGCCGCTGCCATTGAGCACAAACGGCGCCGATACAAACGGCGCGCTCATCGGCTGCAACACCGCCGCGACGTTGGCATAACGCTGGGCAAACAAATCCATGCTGTTGGGACTGAAGGTAAAGCCCATCCAAACGACCAGGAATTGGGCAGCGCCGTCCGACGCCACCACCGGCTGCATCTGCTGGCCGGCGGTCGTGGTATTGACACGGAGTTCAGGCCCCACCAGGGACCCGTCCTCATGGACGTATTGCCCAAACACGCCCTCGCGCGAACCGTCCTGGCCCAGGCTCGTCCAGACAATCATGTAATCTCCGCCAATCGCACTGATGCGCGGCGCATACTGGTCGCCATAAACATATGAATTGACCCGCACCGTCGCGCCGCCGTTGGTGCCGGAAAACGAACGCGCGTAAATGTCCCAATCGTTGGTCGCATTGCTGGCGTCGCGCGCAGCCCAAGCCACCATGAATGTGCCATCGGATGCCACCGCCACGCCGGGGGTTGAACATGGATTGTAATCCGTGTTCACCAGAAATTCATTTCCCTGCGCCACGCCATTGCTGTTGTAGAACCGCGCATAAACATCCACGCTGGGCGAACCCGCCACTGCCGGAGCCGACCCATTGGTATTGTCAATGCCACTCAAATTGAACCCCCTCCGCTCCTGTTCCGACACCCAGGTGACGACAAACCCGCCGTTTTTCAACGCCGCAACGGCCGGTGAACGCTGGTTGTAGGCCGTAAATTGGTTGATCAAAAATTCGCCGCCAACCTTGTTGCCGGCCGGTGTAAGCACCTGGCCATATACATCCAGCAGCCTGCCGGGACCGGCTTGATTGAAACTGGCCCAAACGACCACGACATTGCTGCCGGTCAGCGCGGCCACGGCGGGGTTGACTCGAAAACTGCCGCTGAGAGTCACATTCGTGCCAGACTTGGTAATTGTCGTGGAAGTGTTGGTGGTGACGGTTGTTCTACCATGCACCGTAGTCCTTTTAACGGTTGAGGTGGTGTTGGTGGTGTAAGTATAGGACACGTTTGTGGTTGACGGTGAATTCAACAGCACGTCGTTGGTCGTCAGCCAGGTATTGGTGGGGGTCAGAAACCGCGCATAAACCTGCTGGAGCGCCAGTTGTCCGCCCTGCCAAACAAAAACCGCGCCACCGTTTTTCAGCAGGGCCACGCGGGGATTTTGCTGATCGTAGGTTCCCTGGGCATTCACCCGGAAGGTGCTCAAGGCGCCGGACAACGTGCTGTCCAGCCGCATCGCGCTCACGCCCCAGCCGCTGTCATCAGTGATGTTGTCCTGCCAGACCACGAAGCCCCCGTTGGGATTCACCGCCGCATCCGGAAAAACCTGATCGCCCGGCAACGAACCAACCATTGCATATTCTATTCCGTTCGTCGTGTAAAAATTGGCCTGGGCAAAAACGGCGGTAGGAATTACAAGGGCCAGCCCCCAGCAAAAACAAATGGCGGCCCTGCGGGCGAACAACAACAGCGACATAAATGATTCCCAATATACTAAACGCAACCGGGCGTATTGTCCAAAAAAAACTTCACTCAAACGCGTCCGCCGCGGAAAATACAGCCGCGGCGCGCGTTGGTTCGCAAACCAATTTTTAATCCAGTGTTCCAAATTCATTTTCCAAA
>Ga0182027_10004915_pt1 | contig 20513 bp, 23 predicted proteins | sample 712E1DmetaG_FD_121300 | JGI IMG/M metagenome (GOLD analysis project Ga0182027, IMG submission 121300) | Permafrost microbial communities from Stordalen Mire, Sweden - 712E1D metaG (Illumina Assembly) | ecosystem: Environmental > Terrestrial > Soil > Wetlands > Permafrost | place: Sweden...
GGGACCTACCTTTCCATCTTCCACTAGTCCTCGGGAGCGTTGGAAGAACTTGATGGCATCGATTGACTTTGTTCCCAGTACACCATCTATTGTTAGATTAGGTGAGGGAGAGAGGAGTTTGTTCAAGACTCTCTGAACATCTTCTCTATCTTCTTGCGTATTGATAGAGTGGGAGAAGGAGATGAAGGAGGAGGTGCTTGTACCGAAGGCTCCCGTTTGAGCTCCCATCTTGAGGGGGATTAATATCGCAAGGAGTAGCGATAATATTAATAGACCTTTCCCGAGATTAAATTTAGTCATAGATTTTTCTTGATTTAGTATTAATATTATTATACCCAAAAAACAATAAATTGTAGTAAATTAATGTGCATTAAGCCAACTAATCATTTTCTTAAAAGTACCGGACCCAGCTTGTCCATCGGCAGTTAAACCTTGGTCTTTCTGGAAATCTTTTACTGCTGTTACTGTACTTGTTCCATAATCATTATCAATCTTATTCGAGGTATTGTTGTATACATTCAAAAACTTCTGCACGGTACCGACAGCAATACCTTGAGATTTCAATTTTAGGAATATATTACCGTCAACCAGTTTTTGTAAGTCATTAATAAGACTCTGGTTATTTGAAACTGTCGTTTTCGGTATAGTTGGAGTTGTAGTTTTAGTTGTTGTTGGAGTCACAGTAGGTGCTGCTGTTTGTGCATCCAAAACAGCCTGATCTTTTTGAGATTGAGCATCTTGAGCAGCCTGTAAAAGACCAATTTGTCTATTCAAATCCGCAACTTGTTTTTCCAGTTCTGCATTCCGCTCGGTTAATTCTTTTTGTTTTTGATTATCAACGTGTGTACTTCCGGATTCAATGGTCGTAAATGCCCAATATCCGGCTAAACCGAGTATACCTATAATTATAATTGAAAATACTATGAATTTAAAATTTTCCATACTATAAGTATAACAAAAAAATATTTTTTTGCATTACCTTTTAAAGCGTTGAAAATTATGATGCTTTAACGAAATATCTATAAAAGAAATATTTTGAAATTTCCGCTATTATCAGATAACTGACAACAATCCCGATAATCAACAATAATAATACCGGTGGAAGGGCAGCAAACGATAGAAGTGGACCAAGTGGTGTATATGGAATTATCCAGGCGATAATTACAACTGCGAACGCACTTAATGCAACAAAAATTCCCGGTGTACTCCTCCAGAATGGAGAACGTTTTGTTCTGATAATAAAAATAACCAATATCTGTGTAGCGATAGATTCTATGAACCAACCGGTTTGGAAATGTGACCCGCTTAAGTGAAATACTTTATATAAAACAAAGAATGTTATAAAGTCAAAAATTGAACTGATTAAACCAAAAACAATTATATACTTGGAAAATTCTTTAATATTCCATTTGAGTGGATGAATAATCGCTTCTCTGTCGGTCGTATCGGAAGGAATAGTTGTCTGGGAAACATCGTACAATAGATTATTGAGAAGTATTTGGGAAGAAAGCATCGGAAAAAATGGTAGCAAAAACGAAGCTCCCATCATTGAAAACATATTACCGAAGTTTGAACTGAATCCCATTTTTATATATTTGAGAGTATTTTGAAATGTCTTGCGTCCTTCTATAACTCCATCTTTAAGAACATGCAAATTTTTATTCATCAAAATAATATCCGCTGTTTCTTTGGCAACATCAACAGCATTGTTGACCGAGATGCCAACGTCAGCAGTTTTAAGGACTGGAGCATCATTAATACCGTCGCCCATATAACCAACCGTATGCCCTGCCTTTTGTAGTATTCTTACAATTCTTTGTTTTTGTTCCGGAGAAACACGTGCAAATATATTTGTTGTCTTTTCTTTTTTTAATAATTCTTCGTCGGTAAGTTTATCGAGTTCAGCTCCAGTGAGTGTCCCCTCTATCTTTATATTCAAATCTTTACAAATGCGTTCGGTCAGAATTTCACTATCACCGGTAATTATTTTCACTTCTACGGAAAGGCCTTTCAATTCCAACAGCGCAGAAGAAGCACTCTTCTTTGGTGGATCAAGAAATGCGGCAAAACCGATAAATGTCATTTTTTCTTCCTCTTCTACTTTATATTTTATTCTTTCTTCCTTTTCGAAATTTTTTATTGAAATAGCAAGAACTCTAAATCCGTCAGCACTCAACTTATTGTATTCATCAATAGCTTTCTTTTTTACTTCTTCATTGAACGACGACGTTTCATTTTCATTCTCTAAATGTGTACTGATTGTGAGAATACTTTCAGGTGCACCCTTGGTTATCATAAATCTTTTTCCTTCATGCTCAACCACAATTGAGTCACGTTTTCTTTCGAAATCAAAAGGAACTTCATCGATTTTCTTATACAAGCTTGAATCCATTTTTCCGTGTTCTTGGATAGCTTCATCAAGCGGACTTTTGCGAGATGTATGATACAAGCTGTTTAAATATGCATATAAAAGGACACTTTTTGAATCAAGACCTTCCATATTCACACATTTTACCAATTCAATTTTATCTTCGGTCAAAGTTCCGGTTTTGTCGGTGCAAAGAATATCCATACTGCCGAAATTCTGAACCGAGGCCAGATTTTTCAAAATAACTTCTTTCTTCGCCATTCGAAGTGAACCGTGAGAAAGAGTGACTGACATTATAACGGGAAGTAGTTCCGGAGTGAGTCCGACCGCAATTGCCGCGGCAAAAAGGAATGAATTAAGAACTCCTCTTCCGTAAAATGCATTTACCACAAAAACTATTATGACCATAACAATAGTAAGTCGAAGAATGAAAACACTGAAATTTTTCAGTTCATGCTCAAAACTAGTTGCTTGTTTATTTAGAGAAAGTTGTTTGGCAATTTTACCGAATTCGGCTCGTTCACCAGTCTGTACTATTTCAGAGACAGCAAAACCAGTCACGACTGATGTACCCATAAAAACTGCAGTAGTATCAATTAAACTCAATTGTTTATCACCAGTAGGAATATTTTCCTCACTAATAAATTTTTCAACAGGAAATGATTCTCCTGTAAGTACAGATTGATTCACAAAGAAATCGTCGGCAGAAATAATAAGACAATCAGCCGGAATAACGTCGCCAGCAGAAAGCTCAATAATATCACCTGGAACTAGTTTATGAAAAGAAATTTCTTGTTTTTTCCCGTCACGTCGAACAGTTGCAGTCGAAGCCACTTTTTCTACTAATTTTTCTGCAACTTTTTGAGATTTGTAACTATTAAGAAAATCTAAAATAACTGATATCAAAACAATAACAAAGATAATTATTGCATTCACTTGTTGTCCAAAGAAAAATGAAATAGTCGCGGCCCCAATCAAAATAAAAAGAAGTGGATTGTTGAACTTCTTAAAAAACATCGCGAGTGGTTGCATTCGCTTGTGATGATATATAGTATTCTCGCCAAATTCTACAAGATATTTTTTTGCTTCTTTAGATGATAAACCAGAAACTGAATTCGTTCTTTTTGTACTTGGCATATTTTTATTATAACAGAAAAAAGGGCACATATGTGCCCTTTTAACTTAAAAAACTATTTTAATTTACAAACGTAAGTGCTGTTCCCATTTGGTCGCCACGACCTGTTCTACCGATGCGGTGAACATAGTCTTCATAAGTGGCAGGAACTTCAAAGTTGATAACATGAGAAACATTCGGGATATCAAGTCCTCTTGCAGCAACATCAGTTGCAACCAATATCTGACTTTGATTATCACGAAATGCTTTCAATGCACTTTGTCTTTTATTTTGATTTTTATCTCCATGAATTGATTCAGCTTTGAAGCCTTGTCTTATCAGCGTCTGGCAAAGTTTTTCAACTCCATGTTTTGTTCTTCCAAAGATAAGAACTTTTGAAAATTCTTTTTTAGATAAGAGATTACTTAAGTGTTCAATTTTGTCGCTTCCTTGTGGAACACGAATGATATTTTGTTCGACATTTCTTGCTGTCTCCCCTGTCTTCACAGAAATTTTTTCTGGGTTTGTTAAGAATTCTTTTATTAATTTATCGAGTTCGCCTGTGATTGTTGCAGAGAATAATAGTGTCTGACGATTTGGTGCCATCTTAGCCATGATAAATCTCATATCAGCAACGAAACCCATATCGAGCATTCTGTCGGCTTCATCGAGAACTATTGTTCTGAATTCTTCCAAGTGTAAAACTCGGCGGTCTACTAGGTCACGTAAGCGTCCAGGAGTTCCAATCACAAAGTTATGCTGTCTACGAAGACCATAAATTTGATTTGAAATACTCATTCCGCCAACGCAACATACTGAAAAGATTCTGAGGTCACCACGAAATTCCATTAATTCTTGATTGATTTGCAACGCTAATTCGCGGGTTGGTATTATAACCAAAACTTTTTCACGAGGATTGTTCAAAATCTTATCAAGCAATGGAATTAAGAAAGCTGCCGTTTTACCGGTACCAGTATTTGCAATACCAATAACATCGCGACCCTTCAAAACATGAGGAATTGCTACATCTTGAATCGGAGTTGGGTCAACATAACCTTTCTTTGAAATATTATTTTTTATAATTGTGTTAATCGCAAAGTCAGAAAATTTATTTGCAGAAATATATGGAGCAGATTCTATAATTGGATCTGCCTTACAAATGAAACGAGATGGATTTATTGCACTTCCACCATTAAAACGACTCTTGGACCTGCCACGATTAAAAGATGGTCTACCTGCGAATGCTGGCCTACCACCACGAAAACTAGATTTTTGACCACCATAAGATGGTCGGCCGGAGCTCGTGCTACGGCTACTATTTTGTTTATACATAATTTTTCCCCAGTCTATATATTAAAGTAAGACGGACTAGGACCTTTCCCTCCAGTTTCCATAAAGACTATCCGAGGATAAGGCGTTATATATAGCGCTAAAAGCGCGAGAAACCAATGAGAATTTAACTTACCTAAAGAGTATATAATAATTAGATATATTTGTCAATACCATACCAAAAGTAGCCAAGTAAAAAACCCCATTTCTGGGGTTTTTGTAGTAAAATCTATTTCTTTGCTTTAGGTTGTTTGTTTATTGCACTTTTCTTGTTTCTCTTGTTCGCAAGCATGACTTTCTTGGCTGCGAGTCTTTTCTTTGTCTTGTGTGAATGTCTTGATTTCAAATGTGCGGTTAATGCTGTAGCTCTTTTTGCCATATAAATTTATTTTTTTATTATTGATAAGATGGACTTATTATACTTTATTTTTATGAAAAACACAAAGAAAAATACTCCTCGTTACGAGGAGTATTTTTCAGAAGTGATTATGCGCGAGATACTTTTGTAGCAGCTGGGCCTTTTTCACTATCAACAACTACGAAAGAGACTGTGTCTCCAACTTGTAGTTCGTCAAATGTAACGCCTACGAGTTCCTTGGAATGGAAGAAAAGGTCTTTAGCTTCGCCTTCGCGAGCTATGAACCCGAATCCTTTGTTCGTAAGAGTTTTGATTGTTCCTGTCATCATATACAATTATTTTTGATTATTTTTTGGTTGAAACCTCGACGTTGTTCCTGTGTCTACTCAACACTGCTATAGTATAACACACTTTTGACAAAACAACACAAATACATCAAAATAGCCATATTTCATATAGAAATAACGATTTCGTTCTATATTTAATACTATTTGTAAGTATTCTTGATTTTCTCTCTTAATTCTTCCGTTGCTGCCTGTTCTTCTTTTTCTCGAATATTTTTATCAATAAAAGTTTCCGGTAATTGTTCTTCGGATAATTGAGAAACATCATTTATCTCTTTTCCTGGATTTTCTTTCCTCGCTTCGTTTACGGCAATATTGTCTTCTCTCATTCTATATTTTCCAATATCACCAGGAGTATATACTTCTTCTGGATGAGCTTTCGTATATTCATCTTTCTCTACTTGTGTCAATCTCTCTTGCGTCATTATAGGTACAACTTTCTCTTCTTTTGCAACTTCTTTATCTTTTCCGCCAAAAAACTTTTCAAAAATATTTGACATATAAAATTTGGTTAATTGTTAATTACTCCTCGTATTATATCATATTATTCATTAAACTATCTACTTGCTTGACAAAAAGTGACAATTTTAGCTTTATTGCAATTATGATTTTTTCGTGTAATATTCACATTAAAGTAATATTTCTCTGTTATTTGAAATAAATTCACAAACATAAACAAAAAATGTATGCCTTATGATGTACCCGTTTTTTCGTCAAATTAGTAATGATTTGGAGCTTGGTTTCTATGTTGAAACAAGTGAGCCCTTATCAAAGTCCGAGCTTGAAACGCTCAAGTGGCTGATAGCTGAAACTTTCGAACCTGATAAAACAGGATTTGAACGTCACATTCCAATTGAGAATGTAGTTGAAATAGGTCCTAGGCTTGCTATTGAAACACCATTCTCATCGAATGCAGTATCAATTTGCCAGTCTATGAATTTATCCAATGTAACTCGTCTTGAACGCTCTTTCATTTATTCTATAAATGAAAATCAGAGTGAACAATTTATTCTCGCAAACCATCTTGATAAGATGGTCGAGCAAAGATATCAAAATGGAATTACAACTTTTGATACCGGTATTACACCCGAAGAGGTAGAAATCGTTGATGTTATCGGACGTGGAAAAGCTGCCATTGAAGAAATCAACAAAGTTCTCGGCTTGGGGATGGATAAATATGATGTAGATTATTACAATCATCTGTTTGCAAACACTTACAAAAGAAATCCAACCGATGTTGAACTTTTCCAAATCGGAAATGCCAACAGTGAACACTGTCGTCATTGGTTCTTCAAAGGACAAATCGTCATTGATGGAAAACCAATGGAGAAATCTCTCCTCGAACTTGTCCAAGGACCACTTAAATGTCTAAATGGACAAAATCGTACGCTGAAGGCATTCAATGATGATGCCGGAGTGCTCGGTGGTTTTGAGACAAAGATTCTTCTTCCTCGTAATCCTGGTTCCCCTTCAGAGATGGCTCTTATTAAAAAAATTGTCCATTTCACTTGCACAGCAGAAACACATAACCATCCGACAGGAGTTTCTCCTTATGGTGGTGGTGCGACTGGCGCTGGTGGAAGAATTCGTGACAATAAAGCTGTTGGTAAAGGCGGAATCCTTGGTGTTGGAGCAGCTGGTTATTCTGTTTGCAATTTATTTATTCCCGGATATCAAATTCCAGGAGAAGTTGCAGGCAAGAACAGACCTTCAAAATATGCTTCACCACTTTCTACCCTTATTGAGGGTTCAAATTCAGTTTCAGATTATGGTAACCAAATTGGTGAACCATTAACACTCGGGTATTTAAGAACCTTCGGACAAATTGTTCGCGAAGAATGGCGTGGATACAGAAAGCCAATTCTTTATACTGGTGGTGTTGGTGGTTTACTTGATGAAAATGTCGCAAAAGAAATTCCGGAAATTGGAATGCACATAGTGAGAATAGGTGGTCCCGCTTATCCAATTGGGGTTGGTGGAGGTAGCGCATCAAGTATGCAACACGGTGAGAATACTGAAGCTCTGGATTTTAATTCCGTCCAACGTGGAAATGCTGAGATGGAAAATCGGGCAAATCGTGTTCTTAGATCGTGCGCTGAAATGGGGAAAAACAATCCTATTTCAAATCTTCATGACCAAGGTGCCGGTGGACCAAGCAACGTTCTCACAGAACTTCTTGAACCGCTCGGTGGTACGATAAATATTCGTAATATTGTTCTTGGTGACAAAACAATGCCCGTTCTCAAAATCTGGAGTGCAGAATTTCAGGAAGGATATGGTCTTCTTATAAGACCAGAAAACCTAAAAATTTTTCAATCAATCTGTGAGCGTGAAAGAGTAAACTGTGAAGTTTTAGGAAAAATTGATGGAAATGGAAAAGTAGTTGTCATAGATTCTCTAAAAGAAACGGTCCCTGTTAATCTTGGGCTTGAAGAAATCCTTACTAAAATACCAAGGAAAATATTCAGGTCAGAAAGACAAAATCTAAAACTCAAACCGCTTGATTTATCCGAAATAATTATTCCGGATGCAATTGAAAAAGTTTTAAAACTTCCTTCAGTTGGTTCAAAAGGATTTCTTGTCCACAAAGTTGACAGGAGTGTTACTGGCCTCGTTGCTCAGCAACAGACCTGTGGCATAGCCCAGATTGCAATCTCTGATGTTAGTGTTAACGCGCAAAGCCATTTTGGTTTTACAGGTAGTGCTTCATCAATTGGTGAACAGCCAATCAAAATGTTAGTTAATACAGAGGCTGGATCACGCATGACTATTGGAGAAATGTATACAAACATGGCTCCGGCAAAAATCACTGACCCGAAAGATATACGAGTTCGTCTGAACTGGATGGCACCAGCTAAACTGCCTCATGAAGGAGCAATTCTTTATGATGCTGCGGTTGCTGCGACTGACCTGATGATTGAACTTGGTATCGCTTGCGACGGAGGTAAAGATAGTGCATCAATGGCATCGGAAGTTTGCGGAGAACTCGTAAAGGCTCCGACAACTTTAGTTGTCCTTGGGTATGCACCAATGGAAGACATAAGAAAAAAAATTACTCCGGATATTAAAAACCCAGGAGAAAGTCTTCTTGCTTTGATTGACCTTGGAAAAGGAAAGAATCGCCTCGGTGGTTCAGCACTTGCCCAAGCTTACACTCAGCTCGGTGATGAATGTCCTGACGTTGATGATCCAGTCCTTCTTAAGAATGCTTTCGCTGCTGTTCAACAAATGGTTGATGAAGGAGTTATTCTTTCTGTCCATGATAGAAGTGACGGTGGCCTTTTTACTACAGTCACAGAAATGTGTATGGCATCAAGATGCGGATTCAAACTTGAACTCGTCCGTTCTTCAAACAATTATTTAGCTCAACTTTTTTCGGAAGAGCTTGGATTTGTTTTGGAGTTGAGTTACGACAATTATTTAAATCGTGTGCTTGAAATCTGTAAATCATTTGAAGTACCAATTTCACTGATAGGTATGACAACAAAAGATGGATGCAGTATTTCCGGAAAAACTGTTCTATGGCGAAGTTCAACAATTGCTAAACTGAGATACTCTTGGGAATCAATAAGTTCAAAACTTGAAGAAATACAAATGAATCCCGATTGTGCGAAAGCTGAGCACGATGAACACCAGATTACACTTCCGGGCATTTGTATGCCCCACGCCTATCATTTAACATTCACTCCAACCGAAACACTTTATGAATTCTTGAATGCACCAGAAAGTCCGAATGTCGCAATAATTCGCGAAGAGGGAACAAATGGTGACCGGGAAATGCAGGCTGCATGTCTGGCTGGAGGATTAATTCCATGGGACGTAACAATGAGCGACTTACTTGAGGATAGAATTGATTTGAAAAATTTTCGAATGATTATCTTCGCTGGAGGTTTCTCTTATATGGACGTCTTTGATAGTGCTAAAGGTTGGGCCGGAACAATTCTCTTCAATGAAAAGTTGAGAAAAATGTTCGACGACTTCTGTGTTCGCCCAGATACATTATCCTTGGGAGTATGTAATGGTTGCCAACTTATGGCACTCCTTGGATGGGTTCCACTTGGTCTTGGTATTGATAGCACAATGCAACCAAGATTTATCCACAACGTTTCAAGTAAATTTGAATCACGGTGGGTACAGGTAGAAGTTCTACCAAGTCCATCTGTTCTATTGAAAGGAATGGTGGGTTCGAAACTTGGTGTATGGGTTGCAAATGCTGAAGGTAAACTTGTTTATCCTGATGAGTCAATTCAGTCGTTAGTTGAGCAGAAAAATCTCACTACACTTGCTTACGTCGACCCCTATGGAAAACAAACTGAAAAGTATCCGTATAGCCCAAATGGTTCATCAAATGGAAGAACGGCACTTTGCTCTCCGGATGGGCGTCATAATGCGATGATGCCCCATCCGGAACGATGTTTTCAATTATGGCAGTTACCTTGGATACCAGCTTCATGGAAGAATCTTGAAGCATCTCCATGGTTACGAATGTTCCAAAATGCGAGAACATGGCTTGTGAATAATAAAATTTAATTTGTACATTTAAAAACAATAAAACCCTCACGAATATTCGTGAGGGTTTTTTAAATTTACTTTTTAAAATAATTTCTTTTCTTTTTTGGTCGTTTTATAAATTTAACTTCTCTGATTGGTCCATATTTCCCTTCTTTTTTAAAAATTTTAAAGTGAAGGTTTGGATCATTCCCATTTTGCTTCATTAGAGTAACAAAAGCTCCACTACATTCCCAAAGTGGTCTTTCTATTCCATCTGCGCACATAGTTAATGGATAATTTGCACTCTCTGTCTCCCTTTCCCTACCAATAAGCTCTCGCGCTATTACCTCATTAGTATGTCCATCATTGGTAAAGATATACCAAGTTACTTCTCTTTTATTTTTCATTTTTTATTATATTAAGAACTATTATTGCTAGCATAGTAACATAAATATATAGATTTGTCCACTGATAAAATTTCTGTCTCTTAATCCCCCTTTTTTGATTGTGAGATTTTATTTTTCATAATATAATTATAACAATATGAAAAAATTTCTATTGGTAGTCGTCGTGATAGTTATTATTATAATTTTAGTAGGTGGATATTATGGTCTAGTTCCTGGAGTGAGTTCTATTTTTGGAAGCGATACACCAAAAGATTTGGGAGTTGTCGCAAGTGTCGAAAGTTTTAAATCCGGTATTGATAAAGTCGGATTGGTGCGTGACGATGCGGCAGCAGCAACTTCAAAGTCAATTACATATCAAGGTTCGCACCCAGTGAATATTTCATTATCAAGTGAAGAAATAACTTCTCTCACACAAAGTGGCTCATGGAAGCCAACATGGAGTCTGAACCCAATCGCAGATAAATTCGAAATGAAAATCAGTCCTAATGGTACTGTTGAAGTTTCGGGATTAGTGGATATGAACAGATTAAATGGATATCTGTCATCAACAGGATATAAAGACGTACAAAGCTATTTAAGTAAATTCAATTTCCTTCCAAATAAAATTCCGTTTTATGCAAGTGGCACAGGAAGTATAACAAACAACAAAGTTACTTTAAATATTACCTCTGCAGAACTTGGACGAATTCCTCTACCTGTTGACCAAAGTTCGCTCAGTGATGCAGCAAATTTCGTAGAAAGAGAAATAACACAAATACCCGGTATGAGTGTAACTTCCGCAAATTTTAGTGGTGGAAAATTAAACTTCAAAGGAACTTATCCTTCAAAAATTAAATTCTAATAAAAAATATTTTATCTTTTATACAGATAGAAAAAATCTCGAGTGGTACCTGTGAGATATTGTGCCGATTTATTTAGACGTTGCAAATCTTTATTTAAAAAGATTGCTTTGTATTCACCTGTTTCCGTTTTGTTAAAAATATAAAAGTGAATATGCGATGGATTAATATCGAGCTGGGTGGCAGTTACGGCACCAGCCGCTTGAAGCGCATTCGCCAAAGATTCGGGACTTAAATTATTCCCAACTGCGTATAATAAATTCCCTGTTTTAGTCACACCAAGACCGGAACGCCAAGTGAAAGTGCCATCGGGAACTATTTCCTTTCCGTTGTATATTCGTCCTTGGACTTTTTTATAATCCGTCGGGCTGAGAGTCGCTTTCTCACTATTATCAATAATAAGCGGACCATTCTGACGAGCAAAAACAACATTATTTCCAAGATTGTCACCAGTATAATTAAATAGTTTAACTGTCCCGTCGGTATAAGCAACCAGAGTTCCAACTCCAATCTTTAGTGGTACGTAAGTTTTATCACCAATTATCATTCCGTACTTACCATCGTTATAAAGGAAACCACCATTAAATGCTGCGACCAAGCTTCCGTTGTCTATAACACTTTGCGGTATAATTCCTGTTCCAAAATTTCCAAGCGAACCTCCCGGCTCTTTTGTGCCGGCGATACTTGCAATACCTACAAGCTTGGTGTTGATTTGCACAACTGAGACCATCGCAAATGATCTATTGGAATCAGGTCTAATAAAAGTAGACGCCATAGCTTCAGTATTTGGAAATGCAGTTGATTCCAAGTTATTCCAAACACCTTCGCCTGAAAGCGTATCAAAAGATGAGTTAACCTTAATTGGAGTTAAATCAAGCCCTAATTGATTGGTTAAATTTTTACTTTGATCGAGAAACTGTGGCGATATTGGACTTTTGAATTGATAAACCACTTTATCAACTTCATCTGAAATATTAAAAAATATATTCTCGATAAAAATTACTGTCTTGTCTCCAACAATTGGACGTAAATAATTGTCTGCAATATTTGCAGCAAGTGGTGCATCGAATTTAATTAAAACACCTGCTCCAACAACAAGTATAATTAATGTAAAAAATATTCTTTTAAACCATTTCTTGAAAGTTTGAGCACGTGAACGTTTTTGTGTGATTTTTAAATAATCAGTTTCCATATTTTTCTATCTAAAATAAAAAATTACAATAACACCTAAGACTAATAAAGCATATCCAATCAATTGAAAATTGGTTAATTTTTCGTTTAATAAAAGTATTGATACAATATTCACAATAATTAGACTCGCAACCAACATTACAGGATAAGCAAGCGACAACGGCAATGTTCGAAGTGCCAGTACATAGAAAAAAGCATTTAAGGCATAAAAGAAAAATCCTACAATAACAAGATAATTATTGGAAATAATTGAAAAAATTGTTCCATGCAAAGAAATTCCACGAGTCGCAGCAATTTTAAATACCACATTACCGGTGGCATTTAGAATGAAAGCAATAATAAGATATAAAATTGACATATTTATTTAAATTCTTCGCACCAAGCTTCAACTAATTTCATTTCTTCTTTTTCGACAAATTCTTCTTCTATCATCATTTTATAACAACTAACAAGATTATCCAAAATATATTCTTTCCCTTTTTTTAATTTCAAATCCCCCAACATTTTACATATCCGAGAATTATTTACATACCCAGGAATTTCGTCGGTAAAATCAGTCAAAAGATTATGCTCGTTCCTTTCTTGATACACCGTAGGCGACTCAAACATAATAGTCCATCCACATTCCCATGCGACACGTTGTGCAATAAAACTTCTCCATATATCCGTCATACGGAAACTACAATAAGAAGGCAAATACATAAGTGGAAATGCTTCTTTGAACCAAATCGTATTTTGACTATTAAATGGACACCAAGTTCCATCCGATAAAATTACTTTTTTACCTTGGTCAAAACGTAACGATGTTTCGTGTGTGAGTCTATAAACTGCATCAACATCTGGATTATCATCAGCCAAACCTTGCTGAATAGGACAAATTCTCATTTCTTGTTTTGATTTTTGTATTTTTATATTTTTCTTCCTAATTTCTTCCAACGGCAAACCTCGTGGCCAAACCATTTCTTTTGTAAAATATGTATAGATATTGAACCATCCTTTTTGATTTATTATTGGAACCAATTGAGATTTTTCTCTTTTTTCCCAAAAATTTTCTTTCGGAAAATTATCGTCATCCGTTTCGATAATACATTCTTTATTCTTTGAAATTAAGTAGCCAATATTTTTTCTGGAATATTTTTTTAATGGAATCAGCTTGGCTAATTTAAACGGAAGCTTTTGCTGTTCTTTGACCGATAAAAATCTACAACCTTCGATTTCAAAATTCTCCGGAGACTTTGAATCGCCTATTACAATAAAATCTATTTTATTCTTCAAACAACCCTTGGAAAATAACTTCATTGCCACATTTGGTGTAGAAATAGAAGTAATAATTAAAGATGTGTCGGACAAGGTCATGAATGATAAAATTTAAAAAAATAATTACAATGAAAGACTATTAAATGTAACACGTTTCAAGAAATAATAAAACAAAACCGAAAAAGAGTTCTTTATAGCTTTTGATGATACCCTTGGCGATGGAGCTATATATTGGATTGGAACCTCAATAAACTTTCTCTTACGAAGAAGGTATCGAATCTCTGTTTGGTAAAAATGGGCTATGGATTTTAGTTTATATGAAGTAATTTTTTCAACAACTTCTTTTGTGAATCCTTGATATCCCGAAGTCATATCTCGAAGATTTGTCCCAAGTAAAAGATTGGAAAGAAAAGTTCCTCCTCTTGAAAGAATTTGCCTTTTTAACGGCGAATCTTTGAGACTACCGCCCTTTACAAAACGACTTCCAAAAACGCAATCATATCCCATATTAAGATACTCGAGAAAGTTTACAATACTGGCTGGGTCATGCGATAACCCTGCATCCATTTCAATATAATAGTCGTGATTGTTTTTAAGCGCTTCTAAGTACCCTCTATAGTACGCATCAACTACGTTTTTATTCTCAGGTGCCCAAATAGTAACGAACCTCTTGTCTTCACTTGAGAGATTTTGACAAAGAGTAAGCGTTGCGTCTTTGGATGCCTTATCGACAACAATATATACCGTCCCGGATTTTAACTCATCCAAAACCTTACTTACTTGATCGACAAAAGGACCAAAAGTTTCTTCTTCATTTGCCATCGGAACTATTAAAGCCCAGCTACAATTTAAAGACATATTTTCTGATTGTAGCATTTTATTTTTTCCCGTACAGACCGACAAGTGTTGCTTCCTCGATTATGTGTCCACCCATTGCCAGAATAAGGTCAGATTTCGTAGAAGGCTTTTCTATTGAGAGAGTTATATCAAGGGCATAAAGTCTAAAGAAATAATGATGTATACCTGATGGAGGACAAGGTGCAACCCAACCAGACTTACCTGTTCCATTAGCACCTTCTTGCGCACCATTCGGAATACTGTCACTCTCTATTTCTGTTGTATCTGTAGGAATATTCCAGAGTACCCAATGAACAAAATCACCACTTGGAGCATCAGGGTCATCGACTATTATTGCTAAACTCTTTGCTTCTTTTGAAATACCAGATATCGAAATCGGTATTCTCGTAGATTTTCCACTACAAGTATATTCGACAGGAATATTTCCATTGTTTTTAAAAATATTACTTTCTATTTTCATATTTGTTTCTTTATTATTTAAATTTTTAAAATCGATCACTTTTTTTATATTTATAACCCTTGAAAAGAAAATCGTGATAAGCATCACTATTATAACAACCAGAACTGTCCATCTTTTGAAATTCATAATTATATTATACCAAAATCATTCACATTGTGATTGTAATAGGTGTGTATTAATTTTATATTAAAATGAAAAGAATTGGGGCAAACAAAAAGACCGCATCTTTCGATAACGGTCTGTTCTTAATTATTTTTCTTAATTTAGAAACTTCAGGATTTCCAATGTATCCTCAAGATTGGCAATTTTGCCTTCATGAATCAGTTCCCTTACTTCACTGGTTTTGGAGAGTTTATAAGTAATGCTTTTACTTTTTTTATCTCCGGCTTTTTTACTAGCTTCCTTTTCTGATATAGGTAAAGCATAATAATCTCTACTTGCTGGACTTGTTGGATTCAGATACCAAAATTTTGTTTTAGCTTTTAAAGCATCAGCAATTTTTTTATTTTTCTTGTCAGACGATGAATCATTTAATGTAAGTTTTGTGATAAAAAAAGCAGACGTTGTACAAGAAATAATAAATACTGCAAGTAATAATACAGGTGTAATAGTATGATTCCATGTACCATCAAATGAGTTCTTGGCTACCGCAAAATATAAAAGTAGAGATATCAAGCCAAAAATTGAAGTTATTAGCACGAACTTATTCATCACCACAATTGTTTTCATTTTATTGATTTTTAGGTTAATAATTAAATTAGTTTTTTGAGTTTCCTTTAATATAAAGAAACTCAAAAAACTAATTTAATAGACCTAAAAATCACATGTTAAAGAACCATCTCTCTGTGTAAATGGTAGCATAATTTAAGTGTTTTGTCAATATTACTGTAAAAGAAAGCTAGTCGTTCTTTTCCACCACAATAGTACACTTTGTAAGAAGCGCGGCAGCGGCTCCGACAGCGGCGAGCATTGGTGCGATGATCGCTCCGACAGCACCATATGTCAAAGGAATCTCCACGATTACTTTATCTTCATCATTTTTTATAATGATTCTTCTGATATTCCCTTCATGTATTATTTCCTTAACTTTCTTTAACAAATCTTTACCATCTATTTTGAACTCTTCTTTCATAGATTTAATTGTTATTAGCTTATAATTTAACTCCGCCAACTTTATTTTACCACAATCTATTCATATTAAATTAATTTAAATTGGAGTATAATGAACCTGGAGTCGGATTACATTATTACTAACTATTATATTATATGTTAATTGCTATTGTTCTCGCTCATATATTTGGAATTTGTTTTATAGTGCTTGGTTTATCAATGATTTTGAATAAAAATTGGACAGCTGTTGTCGTAGAGGAAATGGCAAACAATCAGGGTATCCTTTGGCTCGCAGGTTTGATAACTGTAACTATGGGTTCAATAATCGTGGTACTGAATAATTCTTGGGCTTTTGGTTTACCTTTGTTTATGAGTATTTTAGGTTGGTTAACTTTGCTTAAAGGAGCCATTATTCTTATCTTCCCAGGGTCATCAATTTCATATTACAGAAAAATGAATAGAGGCAATATATTTGTCTGGGGAGGGGTTTTTGTATTCATTCTCGGTTTGATTATGTTCTTACAGTAATTTAATTCCAAAACATTATCAAAAACTATAATGAACGCGTTTTGCCTGTTGTCATATCTATTTCTTCAACACCTGTTTCAATAGCTTTCAAAATATTCTCCGCTACTTTTTCAGGCTCATCGGCCATCGCCATAATATTTGATGGTATAACCGGTTCAGGTCCTTTTCTACTACTATTTGTATAGAAATTTGTTTTCGTAATAAATGGATGAATTATTGAGACAATTATATTATCATCTACAAGTTCCTTGCGTCCTACTTTTGAAATATGATCAAGGAGAACTTTTGTTCCCGGATAAACACTTCCACCCCGAGAGAGCATTTTTACAGTACCTGAACCAACATTAACAATACAACCTCCACCTTCTTGCGCCTTCATTATCGGAATCACTTCCTGCATTGCAATAATCGGACCCATAACGTTGAGTTCGAGAAGCGAACGGAATTCTTCAATATTAATACTTTCTATCGCTTCCCATGCCGACCCTCTGCCCGCATTGTTGACAAGAACATCAATTCGACCAAACTTGCCGATAACTTTCTTTATCATTTTTTTTATGTCCGAAACTTTTGTCATATCAGTCGTGACTACAAATGAATTTGTAATTCCCCTACTTTCTTTTTTTAAAACTTCCGTATTTCGTGAAGCCATAACTACCTTTGCTCCTTGTTCCGCAAGAAGTTTTGCTGTGGCTAATCCGATTCCCGACGAAGCTCCCGTTACAATCACTATTTTATTTTGTATATTCATATTATTTTTAATTATTTAAGTCTTTCTTTTTAATTTCAAATTCTTCCTTGTTAATTTCGCCTTTTGCGTATCTTTCTTTCAAAATATCAAGAGCGGTATTTTCTTTATATTCATGATGATGGTGAAAATGCGACATACTATTCCACCTTATCAAACGAACGATAAAAACGACAAGCAAAACGAAGAGAACAACGGCAAACAAACCACCCCAAATACTGTGTTCACCCAAACCCCCATAATATCCGTACATCATATAATTTAAATTTAATTATTATTAATTTTACCAAAAGATTTTTAGACCAACAAAACCTTTTCTCTGTTTACAAAACTTCATTATACCCTTATCTCTATCTTTATGAGTTTATATAATAAGGTTAAATTTATAATTAATCAAAAGTATAATTTACAGAATGAGATAAATATGAAATACCTTGCGTACTAAGAGTGCAAGCAATTATTTGGTTGCTTACTTATTATTAGCGGATTAAAAATAGCTGTTTTGTAATATATAGCAGAATAGCTTTTAAATATTATATGAGAAATAAATTAGTGGGCATATCAATGTTCTTTGCGTCAGTATTATTAGTCGCATCACCTGCATTTGCCCTAACAACGACCACAACCACAGCTTCAAACACTGCGGCTATTGCTTGTGTAGGAACAGCAGTAAATGCTCGAGAAACAGCTATAGATACAGCTATAACTACTCATAATCAAGCAGTAAGTGACGCATATACGGCAAGAGCAACAGCATTACAAGCTGCATATACTTCCACTACAAATGCGGCAGTAAAGACAGCCGTAAAAGCTGCTTGGGCAACTTTCAATAAATCAGTAAAGACAGCAAACACAGCATGGAGAACAGCCAGGAATAGTGCTTGGACTACATTCAGAACTGCTGCAAAAGCATGTAAGGCTCCGGCTGGTGTAAGTGACGCAGCGAATGCTACATCCGAAGTTGTCGGACAATAAATTTTAGAATAACGCGACCAAATTAAAACCCTCATTATCTGAGGGTTTTAATTTTAGATTTTTATGCGTTTATTAATAATTACTTATTTTAAAACCTACCCATATTCCAACTGCACCACCAACGGCTGTCAGCAATACGGACCAAAGAGAGAAAAAACTATCTCCCCAAAGTGTCGGAATAAAACCACCGACAGTGGAACCAATTGCTAGGAAAAGCCAAATCATAGATTTCGAATTCATAAATTTACTTTTCTATTATAACATATTTTATATATTTTTTACTTTATGTTCGTGATAGATTAGCCACAAAATCACTATATCCATAATGGTAATTATCAATAGAGGAACAGAATTATTCATAAGAATATGATAGATTTGATATAAAATTAATCCACCGAGCCCAACTATGGATAAAGGATATGCCCACTTTTTCTTCAATATTAATCCAGTGATTATTATAAGTTTTATTATGCCATGTGTGAGAAGATAGAAAATAATAAAATATTTCCCGGACGTTGAAATTTGGTGGGTACTTTGGACAAAGTAATTGGCCCAAAAATCTTTTGGGTCTTCTATGAGTTCGCTATGAACCGCATTCAATACAAAATTCGTTATCTTGTTCATACTTATGAAATACAGAAAGACTCCGCCGACAACTTCCAAAAACGCTTGAGATATTTTGAATATAAGACCTACCTCATACGCAACAAATATTTCTTTCTCATTAATTTCCTCCATAACATTAATATAGCATAAATAAAACGAGCAATATAAATTGCTCGTTGTTTGTTTAAAAGAATCTCAGAATGTTATCTATCAAGTTCACCACATATTGCTCCATCGATTTCCTTATTATCTTCATCATGATAACGTATATGTTCCCCATCGTGGAACAAATCAGAGAGTTCGTTGTTTAAGGGATGCCTAAGAAAACAATGCGGATATTTTCCAGGTGGTTGAAAACTTTCCATTTCTGCTTTCCAAACATTGTCATTAATATCCCTTATCTCTGAACCCGTTCCAAGCTCCATAAATTCTTTCTGACTAATTATTGCTGCCATAACTATAAATTTTAGTTGAACAATTTTCTTTACAATATAATTATAAAAGATAATTGTCAATTCACTCTCATAATACAAATTATAAACAAAATGACCCAGCTGACTACATCAACTGGGTCGCGTGGCTGATTGTGACAATCAATGTTACATCCAACCTTTAAATACAAAGAACGGGCGAGCAATCAATAACTCCCACCACATAAGCCCCCATTTTTTCGGATTCAATCCTCGTATTTTCCATCTATATTGTGTCCAAGGATGTGCCGTAGACGTCTTGTCGTATGGAATTAACGAGAGACCATGAGGAATGGCAGGTTCAAAATCAAGAGTTCTTGCTGTTTTGACAACACGAAGCAGATGATCCGGATGGGCAATCACAGTAATATTTTTGAGGATAGGATATTTTTTTCTTATGCACTCAAAAAATACTCTTGTGTTTATATGATTACTCCATTTCTCACCAATGATACAATCAAAGTCGAGTTTTCTTTTAGCATATTCCATTTCCCACTCTACTATCAGTTTTTGCTTTGGAAAACTATCATGAAGATTCCCCATAATGTTGACCATCATATTGTTCGACTTTCCGATTGTTTCTCCTTTCTTGTGAGTACCAAATGGAACAGCGACAATAGCATCCGACTCTTTGAGTGAATCATATGAAGACGCTTTTGGTCTCCTAAAACAAAAAGAGAAATATACAGCACGAAACGGGCGAAAAATAACAGAATGTTTCATTTCTTATGTTTTTAAGTTTTGAATACTAACAATTTACTTTAAATTACCATATATTGTTGATAATGTCAAATGACGTTATTTCTATTTTGCTTTTTGTATATTTTTTTGATACTATAACTTCATCTACTTACATAAGTAGTCCGCATTCCGTGGTAGCTCAGCGGTAGAGCGATCGCCTGTTAAGCGATTGGTCGTAGGTTCGATCCCTACCCACGGAGCATTCTTGGACTTTGAAGGTAGATTCCTTCAATTTGTCCTTTAGTTTTACCGATTTTAAGAGGTTCTAACCTATTATTTTCAATGGCTACATCTTTTATAGGTAATAGTGTGTTTTCTA
>Ga0182027_10004916_pt1 | contig 20510 bp, 14 predicted proteins | sample 712E1DmetaG_FD_121300 | JGI IMG/M metagenome (GOLD analysis project Ga0182027, IMG submission 121300) | Permafrost microbial communities from Stordalen Mire, Sweden - 712E1D metaG (Illumina Assembly) | ecosystem: Environmental > Terrestrial > Soil > Wetlands > Permafrost | place: Sweden...
CAGAAGGCCTTTGGTGCAATCCTGCACGCACGAGAAACAGCCCATGCACTCGAAGAACAGCGCCTCGACCGCGCTCAGGTTGCGAATATACTCCGCCTCCTGCCGGTAGCGGTCATAGACGCACGCCTTCTTCACGCAGTTATGGCACCGGGCGCAGTCCTCCCGCCAGTCCACCACGCCATGTTTGCCGATCCGCGGGCCTCGCGGCGGCACTGGCCGTGTCTTGATGTGATATTTTTCCGGCATGCGTTCTCTTGGTCACGACAGCCCGGCGGCGGCAAGCAACTCCGGCACCCCGGCTTCTTTGCCACCCGAGAGAATATGAATTCCGCGCACACCTTCCATCGTCTTGAGTTTCTTAATGGTCTCCACACACATCGCCCGGCCGATCTTCCCGGCGCCGTTGCCGGCGGCGGGGAGCTTGTTCATCACTTCGTCGGGCACGCAAAAATCGGGATGGGTCTCGCGCAGATTCCGGGCCTCCTCGGCGCTTTCCAGGGGGAACACGCTGGCCAGAATCGCAACCTTCTTGGTCAACCCTGCCTGGCGAACCGCCTCCAGCCATTGGCTGAACGCGTCCAGGTCGAAGACCGCATGGGTTTGAATGAACCGGGCTCCCGCCTCGATTTTGCTCTGGAGCCTGAGCAGATTCAGTTCGAGCGGCTTGAGGAAGGGGTTGGCCACCGCTCCCACCAGCATCGAGAACGGCCCGTCTATCTTCGTCCCGTCAGCCAGCAAGCCCTCCTCGCACATCCGGGTGGTTGTCGCCACAAACTGCGTCGAATCAATGTCGAATACGTTGCTGGCTTCCGCGTTGCCGATCAGCGTCTGGTGATAGCCGGACAAACAAAGCACATTCTTGATCCCCAGGCTCGCGGCTCCCAGCAAATCCGACTGCAGGGCGATCCGGTTCCGGTCACGGGTGACCATTTGGAGGACCGGCTCCAGGCCCATTTTCAGCGCGGCGGCCGAGGCGGCCAGGGAGGACATCGCCACCCCGTGCTGGTTGTCGCCCAAGTTGACCGCAGTGAGCTTGCCGCCCAAGGATTTCAAGGCCGCTTCCGTGGCGGATTGAGTCGCCGTGGTCCGCGGCGCGTGTTCGGCGGTGAGGATGAACTCCCCGCTCTCGATCTTTCTGGCGAGTTGGCTGTCCACTTTCATGCAACCATGCGTTCCTGGGTTTTCATCGCGCCGCTGAAGGCGGGACTTGGCGGCAGTTTTCTGACCTCTTCGATGAACTGCTTGATTTCGTTGCAGGCCTGCTGGGCGCCTCCTGCCGCGCACTCAATGACGGCCATCCGTCCCGCTCCGATTCCGATTTCCTCGAGCAACGATTCGACTGCTTGGGCGCGTTTGTGGGCGCGCGGGCTGCCCTCGAAGTGACGGCACTCCTCCTTCTTGCAAGCCACAATCACCACGCCGTCCATGCCCGTTTCCAGGGCCTTGACCAGGTAGGGCACATCCACCTTTCCAGAGCAGGGCAGACCGATGGTCTTGATCGTGTCTCCGCCCAGATCTCCCCAGGAACCGGCCACCCGGCCCGGGTCAAAATTGTTCGAGCAGTAAAAGACGCAAGTCATAAGGCGGCGCTTGTTCTTTGCCAACCCGTCAAACACGGCGGGCCGGTCTTGGGCGCCTCCCTCTCCTCTCTTGTCGGAGTGGGCTGGGGAAAGCGCGCCGTCAGTTTCCGCCTTCGGATTGCGCAACCAGTTCATGCAACGCTGGAGGGCCGACACGTCCTGCCGGCACGCGGCCAATTCCTCAGCGCCCATCAGCCCGTCTTTAGCCATTTCGCGATGCAGCGCCTCGACGAGGGTGACGATTTCGCGCACCGCGGGTGGTTCGTCATCAACAGCGGACCATGCCTTCTCCAAACCCCCGCAGGCCAATTCCATTCTCATGATCTCGCCCCACACCGCTTCCATGTTCGCGTGCAGGGCGTAGAGCAAACGCGGGCAGCTCGCTTCAATCGCCCTCAAGTACTCCTCGACGGTCCGGTCTAGCTTGCTCATAGTGCGTTATCCAAGACTTCAACTCATGCTCAATGATTCAATGGCGCGCGTGCATTCTGCGCCGGCAACGCCCGAATGTAAAGGAAAAACGTCCGAAAAATATCCGAGACCTTGCAATTCACCCAAATCATTAGCCCGACTAATTTAACCTTTCGGGTTTAACCCGGATATTTTATAGTCGGTGGGGCGAAGCTGCTGCTTCGCCCCAATTCAGGGCGGCGCGGCAGCGCCGCCCTACCGATCAGGGTGTGGCATGTTCCGCTAGCGATATGAAATATGCGGGTTAATTCCCGTTCAGTTCCAGGCGCAGGTAGTCGTAACAAACGCCGGAAGTCAGTTCCCCGGCGGGGACGGTCAGTGTCATTTCGTTTTCGCCGGCCTTGAGCAGCGCCGCATCGAACGCCTGGGAGTATTCATGCCATACGCCCCGGTCCGTGTTATACCGCAGGGCATTGGTGGCGACGGGCCGGATGCTGCCCACAGCCTTGCCGTTAACCCCTATGGCCAGACCGCCGCCGTCGGCGCCGCCCAGCGCGATCCTCAGGGTCGCCTGCCCTTGCGCGGCCTTGTCCAGGTTGAACTTGATGGTCCAGGTGGCCGCCCGGCCCCGGCCAATGGTTCGCCACATATCCTGGCCGGCGGTCCCGGCTTTCACCCAGCCAAAGCGCTGGTTGGCGGGATCCTTCGCTTCAGGGTTCAGCCAGGCCGTGGATTCTCCGTGGGGCACCTGCTCAAAGAACCAGTCCTTGTGATAATCACTCTTGCCAACGGTGTAAGTGATGTCGTTCGGGAACAGGAGCGGGTAGCGCACACACCAGCCCCAGAGCCAGTAGTCGTTGCCCTTGAAGAATTCACTGCCGTTGCGGTTCGGGTAGCCGATTTCCCAGACCTGCCTGCCATAGCGCACGGGCTTCCACTCCATCTTGCCCAGGTCCAGGTTCTTGCCCGCTTCCACCGTGATATCGGTCTTGGCAAACTCGCCCAGCACGCCGTCGGCAAACGCGTGCAGCGTATAGACGCCCGGGCGGATGTTGGGAATGGTGAATTTGCCGTCCTCGGCGCCATCGGCCCAGAACTGGTAATAATTTCCGTCATGCGGCCATTTAATGACATTGCCATTGCCCGACCGTTGCGTGAATCCCCCGGCCGTGGTGGTGTAATCCGGGTGCGCCAGGCCGACGGTCAGACCGGGCAGCTTGGCCGTGGCCGCCTGCGGGTCGTTCAGGACGAACTGGCCGGTGAGGTTGCCGCGCTCGTTCTTGTGGGGATAGTCCACGCCGCTGACCCAGTCGTATGGCCAGGCGGCCTTGACCTCTTTTGCCTTGGCCAGCGCATCGTTCCAAAGAGCAAAGGCGTTGTCATGCCAGGTTGCCGGCACGGTGGGATTGCCAGCCGTGGCCGCCAGCGTGTCCAACTCGGCCTTCGTCGGGTCCTTCGGGTTCTCCAGGGCGTTGAAATAGACGAAGATCGGGCCGATCACCCTCTTCCAGTTTTCGCCGGCGGGAACGTTGCAGCCCGCGCCCCCGGCATAGTGGCCGGAGGTCCAGTAATCCTGAATCGTGTTATTCGAACCCCACGCGAAGGGGCCGATCAAATCCATCTTCTCCGCGCCGCCGCCGATATATTCGGTGGTGGGGTTAATGAGATAAACGCCGATGTGGCTCTTGGTGCTGGAGAAGCCCCAGGCGGGAAGCCTGTACATGATCCCGCAATAGCTGTATTTGTGGTCCACAGAATTCTTAAAAATACCGGTGTTGAGGATGTGCTGCTCCTTCGCGTGAATTTCCACCCCGGCTCGCAGGTCTTGCATGGTGGGCAGGAGCAGGTTGCGGTCGGCGTCCACGGAGAACCAGTCGAAGCTCGGATCGAGCTGGAGGATGAACTGGCCTTCGCCCACATGCGCGGCGGGATACGATGCCGGATGTGAGAACTCGGCGTAGGCGTAAATTCCGCTCAGGCCGCGCTCCATCGTGTAACGCAATTCAATGTCCAACCGCCCGGTGTTCGCGCCCTTGACGGCGACCTCCGCGCGTTCGCCCCCGTTCTTCGCCGGGGCGATGGTCACCGATGCGGTCACGGTGCCGGACGGCATCTGTTCCCAGGACGGGATCGGGCTGCCGGCCGGCGTCGGTGGCGTGTGGAGCGTGTCCGCCCCGGCCGAGATCGAAGGGCGCAACGTCTCGATGCCGTGATAATTGACCTGCAGCAAACTGCCGTTCTTCTTGTTGACTGTAGCCTTGACGATGCCGTTGTCCATCGTCCAGGTGTCGCCGTTGTCGGTCAAGGTCACGGGGGCGTTGACCGCCGGTTTGGCGACTGCCGGCGCGGCGGCGCCTGGCGGCGGCGCGGCCGGAGCCGTGGAAATAAGCACAGACGCAAGGAGGCCGCGCAGGGCGGCGGACAGGAGTGTTTTCACGAGAATTACCTGGGGTTGAGGTTGTGGGTTGCTTGGATCAGTTTGGTTTGCAAATCGCTCGAACTCATAAGGCCGGTTTTTAACAGACGGCAGACTCGACCAGACGGTTACATGAAATTCGATCCCCGTCGCTTTGGGCATTGCATGCCGCCGTACCGCGTCGGTCACGGCTGGTAAAGGCAAATCCAGTTAATTTTCTAATCAGCCAGGCCCCAAGAACCATGAATCCAATACCCAACCAATTCAGTCAGGAGATTAAGGCACTTCCGCAAAAAGAACTGTCGCAAAAAGAACTGTCGGAAAAAGAACTGTCGGAAAAAGAACTTGCAAGTTCCGGGCCGCCGGTTCAGTTTATGCATGCGGCGGTTCTTTGGCCGCATTTCTTGAGTCAAAGGAGGATGGCGCGACATAATCGCGCCCGCTGATTCGCATGAATATGATCGCAGCTCTCTGGTTGGCGGTGAAGCGGCCTGGCTGGCGGCCGTTCCATATTTTTGCGGCGGTCCTGGACAGCCGCCGCCTTATGGCCCTGCTGGCAGCCGCGGGGCTGCCCTGTTTCTCCAGCCAGGCCGCGGCCACAACGGGGGTCGCGGTCGTCCACACCTTTTCCGCGCTCCAGGGCGCTTTCCCCGCGCCCCTGGTCAATGGCGACGGCGCCAGTCCGGCAGCCGCATTGACCCTCGGCGGCGACGGGAACCTGTATGGGACGACAACGGCCGGCGGGCTTTACGGGGCGGGCATCATTTTTAGTTTCGCCCCGAATGGGAATTTGACGGATTTGTGCAATTTCAGGGCCGTCATGGCGAGCGGCGGCTTCGAAACCTACGACCTCAACCCCGGCGAATTGACGGCTGGACCCGGCGGGTTCTTCTACGACACCACCCAGAACGGCGGGACCAACGGCAATGGCACCCTCTTTGAGATGACGCCGTCCAGACAAGAGAAGGACCTTTACGTTTTCAGCGCGGAAGCAACCAATGATTTCGGCAATATTTCCGGTTCCAACCCCGACGGCATGACTCCCACCGGCGCCCTGGTGCAGGGGACAAACGGCATCTTCTACGGAACGACGCAATACGGCGGGACCAACGGCAACGGGACGATTTTTCAAGTAACGCTTAACGGGACCTTCGCCAGCGTGTATTCTTTCAGCGCGCTGAGCGGCGCTTTATTCAACGCCAATTCCGACGGCGCCTCGCCCAACGGCCTGACGCTGGGAGCGGATGGCAATTTCTACGGCACCACCCTGGCGGGCGGCGCCAACGGAGCGGGGACGTTCTTTCGGTTCACCATTGCCGGCGCGCTCACGCCGCTCTATTCGTTCGGCGCGACAACCAACGATGCCGCCTACCCGCAAGCGGCCCTGGCGCAGGGGCCGAATGGCAATTTTTACGGCACGAGCCAGTTCGGCGGCTCCCACGGCAGCGGCGCCATTTTTGCAGTCACGCCCTCCGGCGCGGAGAAGCTGCTTTATTCGTTCTCGGGCGGCAAAGACGGCGGCCTGCCCAACACCGCGCTGACTTTGGGGTCGGACGGCAATTTTTATGGCACGACTTCCAGCGAGGGACTGGCGGGAAATGGCACACTTTTTAAGATCACGCCTGCCGGAACATTCAGCTCCCTGTATTCTTTTGCGGCCGTGGACGCGAATTCTGAAAACCCAATCGGGGCTTATCCGTCCGCGGCCCTGGCACTGGGCTTGGACGGGAATTTGTACGGCAGTTGCCTGGCGGGGGGAGCGTATGGCGCGGGCACGATCTTCCGTTATACCAACGCCGGTTTTGTCTCACCCGTCCAACCTCCTTTGATCACCACCCAGCCGCCGGCGAAAATCAACGGGCTGGAGGGCATGTGGGTGAGGTTGCAGGCGGATGCCAAAGGGGGGGGGATCCTGAACTACCAATGGGTGAAGAATAAGACGAACGTGTTGAGTGATGGCGGCGGCATCTCCGGCGCCATGACCGGCGCCCTGGTTGTCGGCCCTCTCACGACCGGCGACGCGGGAAGCTATTCGCTGATCGTCACCAATAATTTCGGCGCGACCAACAGCTCCGCCTCGGTCTTGACGGTCACGCCTGACACCACGCTGCCCCTGGTCAAAATCCTTTCGCCGCCGGCCAATGCGCGCACCAATTCGCCGGTTTTCAACGGGACCGCCTCGGACAATGCGCGGGTCACCAATGTCGTCTGGTGGCTGACCAACTTGAATGGGGGCGCCGTCCTCAGCAACGCGGCTTCGCTGACGAACGGGGGCTCCAACTGGTTCTTCGCTATGACGCCGTTCCCGGGCACCAATGTTCTCAAGGCGCAAAGCGTGGATTCGTCGGGCAACCCGTCCAAGCCCGCTTTGCAGACCTTCTTTTACCAAGTGACCAGTCCATTGAGCCTGCTGACGGGCGGAGACGGGACCGGCTCGTTCACCGGCGGCACAGCGTCGGTGAAAAATGACGCCGTCCCCGCCGACGGCGCGCTGTTGCATATCGGGGAGGAGTATTCCATCAAGGCGGTGGCGGGCGGCGGTTCCCTGTTCAGCAACTGGGTTGGCTCCTGGGTTCTGGGCGATTTTACCAACACCGGCGCGGCGCTGCCGTTTGTCATGCGGTCAAATCTAGTGTTGACAGCCAATTTTGCCTCTAATTTCTTTCTGGCCGCGCATGGAACCTACAACGGCCTGTTCTTCAACACCAACGCGGTCGCGGCGGAATCCTCCGGCATGCTCCGGGGCCTGTTGCTGGCGACGAACGGGAGTTTCACGGGCCAATTGTTGAAGGAGGGAACGACTTACCGCCTCAGCGGAGGTTTCGATGTCTTTGGGAACTTCTCCACCAACCTCGGTCCGGCGTCCGCGCCCGGCGGGGTCATCAAGGTCCATCTCGCGGTGGACCGGGCGGCGGGGCTGATTGTGGGAACCGTTTCCAACACCCAGTGGAAAGCCAACCTGACGGCCGAGCCGGCCGGGACCGGCCTGCCCTCCGCGGAGTACACCCTGCTTTTCCCGCCCGCGTCCAACGCCCCCGCCAATGCGCCGCCGGGCGTTGGTTATGCCCTGGCCACCAATCAGGCCGGCACGGTCACGTTTTTTAAGGCTCAATTGGCTGACGGAACCTCTTTCACTCCGTCCGCTGCTGAGTCCCGGAGCGGGGATCTCCCGGTCTATGCCAGCCTTTACGGGAACACCGGCCTGCTCCTGGGATGGATCAATCTGCCGAATCTGGAGGCCGCCGCGCCCGGCAACACGCTGACTTGGATTAAAAAGGCGTCGCGCACGCCTCTTCTTTACACCAATGGATTTACCAACACGCTGGTCGTGCAGGGCGCGCTCTGGACCAACACCCCAAAAAACACGCCCGCCATCCTCATGCCGGAAGGACAGTTGGTGATTTCCAACGCCAATCTCCTTCTCACCTTCAATGTCTCGGTCAGCAACAATAATGCCCTGGTCAAGCTCCCGGGATCTCCGACAAATTCGTTGACAGGTTCCGTTGCGCCCGCGACCGGCCTGCTCTCGCTGTCCTTTGGCAACGGCAAGGCCGCCCCGCAAGGATTCGGGGCGGTCCTGCAGAGCCAGACCAATGGCGGTGGATTCTTCCTCGTTCCATCCGCCGCCAGCCCGACCAACGCCGGCTCCATTTCCCTGCTGCCGGCGCCGTGATGCCATTTCCCGGAGTCATTCATCATCGTTGCCAGTTGGCCGCGGAAATTGTACTCTGCCATCCGATGGAATGATTTATTCAAGCCTATGACTCGCCGGCAAGTTCTGGACCTTTATTTTGTGGAGGCGCGGTCGAAGTTGGTGGATGTCGCCGCTTTTCTGGATCGCGTCCAACGGGCGGACGGGCCGGATGATTTCCGGCTCAAGGCTTTTCGCGCCGCGCTGGGCCGGTTGCGCTCCGGCCGCCCCGACCGCGCCCGGCTCGTGCTGGCAAGCCTGAGCGATCCCACGGCCAAGCCCGGCAAAGCCGCCGGAAACAAAAACGCCTGCGGGGCGTGGCCGGGCGCGAAGACAACCGGCCATTGAATTATGCGCTTCATTGAGCCTCACGCCCACATGGTCAGCAGGACGACGGATGATTATCTGGCGCTGGCCGCGGCCGGCTGCGAGGCGGTTTGCGAGCCGGCGTTTTGGGCGGGGTTTGACCGCGGGTCGGTCGAGGGTTTCCACGATTATTTTTGCCAGTTGACCGAATACGAGCCGCAACGCGCCGCGAAATTCGGCCTGCCTCACTTCGCCTGGCTCTGCCTCAATCCCAAGGAGGCCGAGGATTTGAAGCTGGCGGAGGAGGTCATTGAGTTGATTCCAAAATTTCTGGACCGCCCCAACGTGCTGGGCATCGGCGAGATCGGGTTGAACCGCAACAGCCGCAATGAATTGAAGGCTTTCGAGCGGCAGATGGATTTGGCGGCGCGCTGCCGGCAACTCATCCTGGTCCACACGCCGCATCTGGAAGACAAGCTCAAGGGCACGCGGCTGATGATTGACGCGCTGAAAAGCGACCGGCGCATCAACCCGGCGCGGGTCATCATTGACCATGTGGAGGAACACACCATCGCGCTGGCGCTGGACGCCGGGTTCTGGGCCGGGATGACGCTTTACCCGCAATCCAAATGCACCGCGGCGCGGGCCGTGGACATGATCGAAACCTACGGGCCGGAGCGGTTGTGGATGAACAGTGCCTGCGACTGGGGCGTGAGCGTGCCGCTGGCCGTGCCGCTGGCGGCGCTGGAAATGCGGCGGCGCGGTCACAGCCCCGCGGCGGTGGACCGGATGCTGCACGGCAACCCGCTGCAATTCCTCAGCCAATCGCCCAAGTTCAAATTGGCGGCAGAATAAGATCCTCATCCGTTTCCAATGCTCCTTCCCCGCGGCCATCATCTCGCTTATTGCGCGAACATCCATCGGGGTGAAACCTGGCCGGAAACGCTGGTCGCCCTGGAGCAACACACCCTGGCGGTGCGCGCGCGGGTTTGTCCGGGCCGGCCCTTCGCCATCGGGTTGCGCCTGGGCGACCTGGCCTCGCGGCAACTGGCTGAGCCATCGGCGTTGCTGCATTTCCAGCGCTGGCTCGGCAGGCACGATTGCTACGTGTTCACCATCAACGGCTTTCCCTTCGGCCGGTTTCACGGCGAGCGGGTCAAGGAGCGGGTCTATTTGCCCGACTGGACATCGCCGGAGCGGCTGGAATACACCAACCGGCTGTTCGACCTGCTGGCCCAATTGCTGCCCCCGGGGGTGGCCGGGAGCGTCAGCACCGTGCCGGGTTCGTTCAAGGAATTTATCGCCGCGCCGGAACAACTCGCCGCCATCCGCGGCCATCTCCACGCGTGTGTAAAACATATTGCGAAAACGGCCGCGCGTTCGCGGCGCGCCCTCCATCTGGGCTTGGAGCCGGAGCCGCTCTGCCTGCTCGAAACCGCGCGCGAAACGGCGGACTTCTTCGACCGCCTGCGCGACGAATATCCCGGCGACTCGCGCCTGGAGGAGTTCCTGGGCGTCAACTACGACACCTGCCATCTGGCCGTGGAATTTGAGGAGGCGGCGCAGGCGCTGGCCCTGCTGCAAAGCCGCCGCGTCAAGATCAGCAAAATCCATCTCAGCAACGCCTTGAAAGTGCGCTTTGCCGATGGCCCGCCCGCCGTCCTGTCCTCCGCAGGGCCGGCGAAGGAGGAAGGCCCGGCGAAGGCGGGCGGATTGGCGGCATTTGCCGACGGCACTTATTTGCATCAAGTGGTCACCCGCAACGCCGCCGGGCAACTGACGCGTTACCGCGACCTGGATGATTTCCTGAATCCGCAATCCGTCCCGATGAATCGGGACAATCCGCCATGGGAGGAGGCGCGCGTTCATTTCCACATTCCGCTGCACACGCCGCCCGCGGACTGGTTCGGCACCACGTCCGATCATCTCCTGGGCGTGCTGGATGCCTTGCAAGCCGCCCCGAATCTGTGTTCGCATCTGGAGATGGAAACCTACACCTGGGAAGTATTGCCGCCGGAATGGAAAAGCCGGAGCGTGGCGGACCAATTGGCCGCCGAATATCAATGGTGCCTGCGCGAACTGCGGCGGCGCGGCCTGGCCTGAGCGATTGTGAAACTCCTCCGTCCGCCATCCAAGTTTCAGACCCTCCTCATCTTGGGGCGCGTTTCCAACGCCCCCACCGTCTGGTCCAACTGCCTGGCCGGCTGGTGGCTCGGCGGCGGCGGGCCGGCCTGGCGTTGCGCCGCGCTCTCCGCGGCCATGACCCTTCTTTACCTGGGCGGGATGTTTTTGAACGACGCTTTTGACGCGGACTTCGACCGGGAAAACCGCCGGGCGCGGCCCATCCCATCGGGCGCGATCCGGGAAAAGGAAACCTGGCAATGGGGATTCTCCCTGCTCGCCCTGGGCGCGGCGGGATTGATCTGGGCGGGGACCGCCACCGCGGTTTTCACGCTGCTTCTCACGGGTTGCATTCTTCTTTACAACCTCATCCACAAACTGGCGGGAGCGTCGGCGGTCTTGATGGGGGCGTGCCGCTTGCTGGTCTATCTGGTGTCCGCCTCGGTGGCGCGGCTCGGGGTGACGGGAAACGTGTTGTGGTGCGGGCTGGCGCTGGCGTCCTACATCCTGGGCGTGAGCTGGCTGGCGCGCCAGGAAGGCGGGCGCGGGCCGGCCCCGCATTGGCCGGCCATTTTTCTGGCGGCGCCGCTGGCCCTGGCCGCATTGAGCGATGACGGCTTGACGCGGCCGGCCGGCAACGTCCTGTCGCTGGTCCTGGCGGTCTGGCTGCTCTGGGCGTTGCGGCACGCCTTTTGGCGCGCGGAGCCAAAGGTGGGCTACGCCGTGGCGCGTCTGCTGGCCGGCATCGCGCTGGTGGACCTGCTGGCGGTGGCGGACCTGGCCCAGCCCCAGGCCGGTCTTTTCCTGCTCTGGTTCGTCCTGGCCCTGCTGCTGCAGCGTTACATCCCGGCGACGTGAGGAGGCTAAAAAAAAATGCGAACAACGCTCGCGTTTCAGCCAAAAGCAGGTTACAGTGAACTATACAGCTAATGATAAAAACATGAAAACGACCTGGAGCAGAAAAAAAATACGCGATAAATTCGCCGGGCTGAAGAAGAAGGACGGCACCCCGATGTCACGTCAACAGATTCACATGCTCAGAAAGAAAGCGCGGGGCATTTGCCTGACCTGCGGCAAGCCGGCCCTCGGCGTCTATTGTCTCCAGCATACCATCAAAGCCCGCGAGCGCATGCGCGTCCGGCTGAATTACCACCGGCGCCTGCGCGGCGCGCCCAGCTATGTCCTGCAAGCGCGGAAGCGGTCCCAAACCCGGACCGGGCGTGAACAGGTCGGGCCGGGGCGCAGCGTCCGTTCCAAAGTCCGCGCCAAGGCGTCCTGATCCCCGCGCCAATCCCTGGGCGCGGCCTGAGCCGGCGGCGCCGGGGCCGGCAGCCCGTTCAGCGGGCCGGCTATCTGTTGTTCCATCTCGGCGCGCCGATTTGGCGCCACAGTTCGAGCCAGAGCTCCGACGCCGCGCCAAATGACAGCGCCGCCCCTTTTTTCGGCCACTTGACAGATGGCCGATCAAAATTATAGTGCCTGAAAATGCATAAGCATCAATTTGCGGGTCCCGGCGCGAATCATCTCGACCGCGTCCGCCTGGATTTCCTCAAACAATTCCATCCCGCCGGGCGCGGGTTTTGGGCCGATGTGGCTGACACCGACTGGAACGACTGGCGCTGGCAGCTCAAACACCGCATCACGTCCCTGGAACAATTACAGCGCCTGATGCCCGCCCTGACGCCGGAAGAATACGCCGGCACCATGCTCGCCAATTCCAAATTGGCCCTCGCCATCACCCCCTATTTCTTCAACCTCATTGATGCCGCGGACGAAAATTGCCCCATCCGCTGGCAGGTCATCCCGCGCCTGGCGGAAACCCGGACCGCCCCGTGGGAGATGAGCGATCCCTGCGGCGAAGACACTCATTCGCCCGTGCCGGGATTGGTCCATCGCTACCCGGACCGCGTCCTGTTCCTGGTGACCGACCGCTGCGCGGCCTATTGCCGTTACTGCACCCGTTCGCGCCTGGTGAGCAACGCCGCCGGTTACGATTTCCACCCGGAATTTGACCGCCAGATCGAATACATCCGCCAGAACACCGCCGTGCGCGACGTCCTGTTGAGCGGCGGCGATCCCCTGCTGCTGTCCGACGAGAAACTGGAAAACCTCCTCAGCCGCCTGCGCGCCATCCCCCATGTGGAATTCCTGCGCATTGGCACGCGCATTCCCATTTTTCTGCCCCAGCGCATCACGCCCGAATTGTGCGCCATGCTCAAGCAGTTCCATCCGCTCTTCATCAGCCTCCATTCCAACCATCCGCGCGAGCTGACCACCGAGGTGCGCCAGGCCGCCGCCCTGCTCGCCGATGCCGGCATCCCCCTCGGCAACCAGTCCGTCCTCCTGCGCCACGTCAACGACGATCCCCTGGTCATGCGCGCCCAGGTGCAAAAACTCCTCCTCTGCCGCGTCAAACCCTATTACCTCTACCAGTGCGACTTGATCAGCGGCTCGGCCCATTTGCGCGCCAGCGTGCGCGCCGGGTTGGAAGTGATGGAAAGTCTGCGCGGCCACACCTCCGGCTACGCCGTCCCTCAATATGTGATTGACGCCCCCGGCGGCGGCGGCAAGGTCCCGATCAATCCCGATTACATTCTCAGCCGCAGCAGCGGGCGCGTTCTCATCCGCAATTTCGAGGGCAAGCTCTTCGAATATCCCGAAGCGGACGACGGCACGCCCCTCACCCCGCCACCCCGCCAAATCGAGGAGGTTTTCTCGTTGCCAGGGGAGTAACACCGTTTATGAAACCTGGCGCCAACCTGGCGCCGGAAGCACGGCAGCGCGGCTTCTGGTGGCTGTTCGTCACGCAATTCCAGGGCGCGTTCAGCGACAACGCGCTCAAGTGGCTCGTCATTTCGCTGATCACGGGAATGGGTTTCTCCAATGACAAACGCGACCAGCTTGTCGGGGTGGTGGGCGCTTTGTTCGCGCTGCCCTTCATTCTTTTTTCCATGGCCGGCGGTTATTTGGCGGATCGTTTCAGCAAGCGGTCCGTGACCATCGGCATCAAGGTTTTCGAGATTTTTGTCATGCTCTTGGCGCTTTGCGGGCTGGGAGCCGGCCGGCTTTGGCTGGCCATCGTCTGCGTTTTCCTCATGGAGGTTCACAGCGCGATTTTCGGCCCGTCCAAGTACGGATTGCTCCCCGAACTGCTGCCGGAGAGACGGCTCTCCTGGGGCAACGGCGTGCTGGAGCTTGGCACCTTCGTTTCCATCATCGGCGGCACCGTCGCCGGCGCGTGGCTCTGCAAGGCATTTTCAGGAAAACAGGCGTGGTCCGGAGCGGTGCTCATCGGGCTGGCGGCATTGGGGCTTTTCACCAGCCTGGGCGTGAGCAGGGTGCCCGCCGCCGATCCGGCGAAAAAGTTCCGCGCCAATTTTGTGGCGGACTTGTGGGCGCAGATCAAACTGATCCGCAAAGACCGCGTGCTCTGGCTGGCCACGCTCGGCAACACCTACTTCTTCGCCCTGGCCGCCCTCCTGCAATTCCTGATTGTCATCTACGCCAAGGACGTGCTCAACATTTCCGATCCGCAGCGGGCCAGTTATCTCCAGGCGGCCACAGCCATTGGCATCGGCCTGGGCAGCTTTGCCGCGGGCTGCCTTTCCGGCGGCAAAATCGAATACGGGCTGATCCCGCTGGGTTCCATCGGCATGACCGTGCTCGCCGCGTTGCTCGGCCGGCGCGGCCTGTCCTTCGCCAGCGTGGCGGCCGAGTTGTCGCTGCTGGGTTTCTTCGGCGGATTTTTCATCGTCCCCATCGCGGCGCTGCTGCAGCATCGTCCGGACCGGGAAAGCAAGGGGGGTGTGCTGGCGGCGGCCAATTTGCTTTCGTTTGTGGGCATTTTCGCCGCGTCCGGGATTTATTATCTGGTGACCGTCGTTCTGCATCTCAATCCATCCACCGTTTTTGTGCTCACGGCTGTGGTGACGCTGGCCGGGACGATTTTCGTTCTCTGGCTGCTGCCCGACGCGGTGCTCCGGTTCGGCCTTTGGCTGCTCACCCGCACGCTTTACCGGGTGCGCGTGCTCGGCCGCGAGAATATCCCCCCCAAGGGCGGCGCGCTCTTCGTCTGCAATCACGTTTCCCTGGTGGACGCGCTCCTGCTCATTGCCTCCACGGACCGGCCGGTGCGGTTTATGATGTTCGCCGGGTTTTACGAATTGCCCTGGGTCAAGCCGTTGGCGCGCATCCTCGGCGCCATCCCCATCTCCTCGGCGCAACGGCCGCGCGACCTGCTCCAATCGCTGCGCGCCGCCCGCGAGGCCATTCGCGCCGGCGACGTGGTTTGCATTTTCGCCGAGGGGCAGGTCACGCGCATCGGGCAGTTGCTCCCCTTCCGGCGCGGGATGGAGAAGATCATGGAGGGCGTGGACGCGCCCATCGTGCCGGTCGCGCTGGACGGCGTGTGGGGCAGCATCTTCAGTTTCGAGAAGCGGCGTTTCCTTTGGAAGTGGCCGCGGCAAATTCCGTATCCGGTCACCGTCAGCTTCGGCGCGCCCATGCCGCCGCGCGCCCGGGCATGCGAGGTGCGCCAGGCCGTGCAGGAATTGCAGGCGGCGGCGTGGTCTTATCGCCGCGGGCGGATGCGCCCCTTGCAGCGCGCGTTTGTGCTCTCGGCGCGGCGGCATCCGTTCCGCCTGGCCATGGCCGGCTCGCTGCCGCCCACGGTGCGGTTTGGCCCGGCCCTGGTGAAAACGGTCTTCTTGGCGCGGCGGCTGAAAACGGTTTGGGCCGGGCAGGAAAAGGTCGGGCTGCTTCTCCCGCCCTCCGTGCCGGGCGCGCTGGTGAATTTCGCGGCCATGCTCTCCGGCAAAGTGCCGGTCAACCTGAACTACACGCTTTCAGAGCAGGCCCTGGCCTCCTGCATCCGGCAATGCGAAATCAAGACCGTGGTGACCTCGAAGGCCTTTCTGGAAAAGGTCAAACTCACGACGCCGTGCGAAATGGTTTTCCTGGAGGATTGCGCGGCCCGTCCCGGTTTGGGGGAAAAGCTGGCCGCGTTTTGCATGGCTTGGCTGTTGCCGGCGGGCTGCTTGGAGCGGGCGCTCGGGCGCGGGAAGAAAGTGGAGCTGGACGATCTGGCAACGGTCATTTTCTCCAGCGGCAGCACCGGCGAGCCAAAGGGGGTCATGTTGAGCCATTTCAACATCGGGTCCAACATCGAGCAGATGGAACAAATCTTCAGCCTGGACAGGCGGGACCGTTTCCTGGGCGTTCTGCCGTTCTTCCATTCATTCGGTTTCACCGGCACACTCTGTCTGCCGGCGGTGCTGGGCGTGGGCGCGGTTTATCACCCCAATCCGCTCGATGCCAAGACGATTGGCGCGCTGGTGTGCGACTACAAAGTGACGTTCCTCCTGGCGACGCCGACCTTCCTGCAGCTTTACATGCGCGGTTGCGCGCCGGAGCAGTTCGGCAGCCTGCGCGTTGTGGCGGTGAGCGCGGAAAAGCTGCCCGAGCGGCTGGCCTCCGCGTTCGAGGAACAATTCGGCATCCGGCCCTTCGAGGCTTACGGCTGCACCGAGTGCTCGCCGGCGGTGGCGGTCAACACCCATGATTTTCGCGCGGCGGGTTTCCGGCAGGTCGGGGTCAAGCGCGGCAAGATAGGCCATCCGCTGCCCGGCATCAGTGTGCGCATCGTGGACGCGGAGACGCGGCAGCCGGTCGCGCTAGGCCAGCCGGGCCTGATGCTCCTGCGCGGCCCCAATGTCATGCAGGGCTATCTGGGCCGCCCGGACAAGACGGCGGAAGTGCTGCGCGACGGCTGGTATGACACCGGCGACATCGCGGCGCTGGACGAGGATGGTTTCCTCCAAATCACCGACCGCCTGAGCCGTTTCAGCAAAATCGGCGGTGAGATGGTCCCGCACATCAAAGTGGAGGAGAAGCTGCACGAACTGGCCGGCGCCACGGAGCAGGTCTTCGCCGTCGCCGGCGTGCCCGACGAAACGAAAGGGGAACGGTTGGTGGTATTGCACACGCTGACGGAAGCCAAATGGACGGAGTTTCTCGCCAAGCTGCCGCAACTGGATCTGCCCAATCTCTGGAAGCCGCGCGCCGGCCAGTTCCATTACGTCGTGGCGCTCCCCATGCTCGGCACGGGCAAACTGGACCTGCGGAAAATCCGCGAACTGGCGGCGCAGTTCTCCGCAGCCGAATAAGCTCCCGCCGGCCGCGCCGCCTCTTCAGCCGGTGGTTGCGCTGGGTTACTTGATCTCGCCGGCCATGGCCGCTTTGGCGAACAAACCGGACGAATTGAGGGTGTAGTTCCAGTCGCTGATGAGCGTCGGGCCCCAATTGGGATCGAAGCACCACACCGTCCAACTAATGCCCTTGCCTTCGAGATACTTGATGATCGCCGGCCCGTAGGCGGCGTTGCCCCCGCCCCGGCCGCCCCGGCCGGCAGGCTGCTCCGCGCCCGGCGGGGCCGCGAACCCGCCGAATTCAGTGGCCATGACGGGGTACTTGTCGGCCACATAGCCGAAATCCGTCTCCCATCCCGTGACCCACTGGTTCTGCGGGCGCTTGTTGGCGTAAGGGTGGACGGTGTAGCCGATGCCTTCGGCATTGATGGGGCTGTTGCGCACCGGCGTCAAGTCGTAGGCCCAGTCGAAGCCGGCCACCATCGGGATGGCTTGCGGATTCTTGGACCTGATGATGCCAATCTCCTCCTCGCAAATCTTCTTCCAGTCGTCCCAGGGGTAAGTGCCGAATCGCTGCCCGTTGCCGGATTTGTCTATGGCCGGCTCATTGAAAAGCTCGTAGAACGCAACCGTGTTATGACCGGCATAGTGCCTGGCCATGATATCCCAGAAGTTGTAGGTTTCCCATTTGGTGGTTTGATACATCGGATCCTGCAGGCGTTCCAATCCCAGGTTGCCGATGGAATGCCAGTCCAGCATGACGTACATTCCCAGCTCCGTACACCACCCAACGGCCTGATCGAGCAGCTTGAGGTACTCCGCCGTCCCCCTCTCCCGCCACGAAATGGGATGGACGGGAATCCGGACCAGCATCGTGCCCATTTCCTTCACCTTGACGAAATGGTCCCTGCCCCAGTGTCCCTCGATGGCGATCTTGTCGGGATCGGAGATGCACAGACCGCGAAACAATACGGTCTTCCCGTCCGGGTCCACGAACTTGTTGCCCTTGACCGAGATCAAGGGCAGCGTTTTTGCGCCCGCGGTGTAGGGCGGCGGGAAGCCGGACCGGTCGTACATCCAGTTGCTGTTCCGTGGCAGGACGGGCGGCTGCTGTTGATACGAAGGGCCTCGCTGCCCGCCGCGCCCGGCAGGCTGCGCGGACGCCGCCGCGATGCCGCCCAGCAACACCAAGCCCGCCACGCCGATACTCAGGATTTCTTTCATAGAGTGCTTTCTTATAGACTGATGGGAATTTCGCTGTTCCGCGCCGTCCAATTATTGACGCCGCGCGGGTGAGGAAGAACCGGTTTTTCGCTCACATTCATGTTCTGGCGGCATCGTGTCAGACCCGCGGGAAGCTGTCAACCGGCAAATGGCGCCGGCAAACATCCTTTCTGTGGTTGATTTGAGCGGATGAATGGAGGCAAATTGCCCGCGGTTTTTCGGCGCTCATTATGAAAATCGGCATTGTTACCGGCGGCGGGGATTGTCCCGGACTCAACGCGGTCATCCGCGCGGTCGCCAAAACCGCCTCCAAACGCGGTTGGGAGACCATCGGCATTTTCGGCGGTTACGACGGCCTGCTGCCGCCGCGCAATTTCCGCGCGCTGGATTACAAGGAACTCGACGGCCTGCTCGCGCGCGGCGGCACCATCCTCGGCACGGCCAATCGCGGACAATTCTCCGCCAAGACCGGCCACGGCGAAGTCCGGCAAATCCCCAGGGAATTGCTGGACCAGACCAAACGGGGGATGGAGGCGCTGGGAATTTCCGCGCTGATCTCCATCGGTGGCGACGGCTCGCTGACCATCGCCCAGCAAATGCACGAGGCCGGCATCCCGATTGTCGGCGTGCCCAAGACGATTGACAATGACCTGGCCGCGACCACCGTGACCTTCGGATTCGATTCCGCCGTGGCCTGCGCGACGGACGCCCTGGACCGCCTGCACACCACGGCGGAGAGCCACAACCGCGTCATGGTGCTCGAAGTGATGGGCCGGTACGCCGGCTGGATTGCCATCTACGCGGGCGTGGCCGGCGGCGCGGATGTCATTTTGATTCCTGAAATTCCATTCCGTTACGAAACGATTTGCGCCGCCATCCAGGAACGCGAAAAAATTGGAAAACATTTTACACTCATTGCCGTCGCCGAAGGCGCGAAACCGGCGGGCGGGGATTTTGTCACCGTCGGCGGCCGGCAGGACAATCGCGAGGCGCGCCTTGGCGGCGTCGGCGCGGTCGTGGCGGGGGAAGTCGAGAAACGCACGGGCAAGGAAACGCGCCTGATGGTGCTCGGCCATCTGCAACGCGGCGGCAGCCCGACTTTCATGGACCGGGTGCTTTGCACCTTGTTCGGCGTCAAAGCCGTCGAGCTGGTCACCGAAGGCCGCTTTGGCCGCATGGTCGCGCACAACGGCGTCTTTGTGGACAGCGTGCCTCTGGCCGAAGCCACCGGACGTTTGCGGACGGTGCCGCTGGACGGCGGGTTCGTTCACGCCACCCGCTCGCTGGGCATCTGCCTCGGCGACTAAAGATGATTGGCTGCGCGCCAGCCGCCTGCGCCTGGGTTTGGGGAAGCTCCGACCGCGCCAGTGGCCGGGTGCATTTCAATTTTCTTCCCCCTCTTAATCCTAATCCTAATCTTAATCTTAATCCAAATTTCATTCCCCTCCTGCATTCCAATTAGGAGCGAGATTATGATTAAGATTAAGATTAGGAAAGACAACCCAAGAAAGGGAAATGCACCCGCCATTCGCCGCGCTTCATCCCCCATCCCCGCCCTGCCGGCCACAACACTACCTGAGCATAACCCATGCCAAACACAGATACTATATTTCACTTTGCATAATTATTTTTGTGGCCAATAGTTAGAACCTATGCCACACTGCCTGCGTGAGGTTCGGACACACAGTGTCCGGGGCCGCATCCGGGTGGATGCGCCCGGCGCGGCAGGGCGGAAACGAAAACGGGGTTTCCGCCGCCGCGAACGACATGGCGGACATGGAAGGATGGAAAATGCAAAAGACCGGGAACCAGGCGGCGGGCAAACACGGGATTCAAAGGGATGACAGGCCGGCGAAACGCACAAACGGACCGCGCCGGCGCCCCCTTGTCACGCCACAGCGAAACGACGGCGCAACCGCTCCACCACTCCATTCCGCCTTCATTCCCCATCCGCCGCCGTCCATCCCAATCAAAGGAATGTCCAAATTAAGGTGGATTAAGGCGGATTAAGGTGGATTAAGCCAAAAAAAGAATATTTTTTTATGACAAGAAATGGAAAGATCGCACGACTGCCGCAATCCATCCGCGAGCAGATCAACCGCCGCCTGGAAAATGGGGAAGAAGGCAAACAAATCGTCCAGTGGCTCACCACGCTGCCGGAGGTAACGGCGCTGATGGCGGCCGACTTTGACGGACAGCCCATCAACAAAATGAACCTGAACCTGTTTTAATAATGGTGAATTGTGAATAGGAAAGAGTGAAATCAAAACAACCGTAGTGGGTCAGTCACGACTGATAGGGCGCGCACTCCGTGCGCGCCGCGGCGGGCATGCGCCGTCGCCAAGGCTATGGCGCACAAGGAGGACTGCCCGCCCTGCCGATTTTCCCTCCGTCAGTGACGCATTGCTATGAGCCTGCTTTATCGCCGCCAGGAATGTTCCGGGGAGCATACGCGCCTCGCGTGTGCTGACCGGCGCCCTCGCCGGTCAGTTTTGGGTGCAGGACAAAATTGTGAGAAAAGTGGAATTTGCTCCCTTTTTTGCTTGAAATATGACTAGCTGCTAGGCATATTTGCGCACATGAATAATCCGCTTGCACATAAACGCCGCCAAATC
>Ga0182027_10004917_pt1 | contig 20509 bp, 20 predicted proteins | sample 712E1DmetaG_FD_121300 | JGI IMG/M metagenome (GOLD analysis project Ga0182027, IMG submission 121300) | Permafrost microbial communities from Stordalen Mire, Sweden - 712E1D metaG (Illumina Assembly) | ecosystem: Environmental > Terrestrial > Soil > Wetlands > Permafrost | place: Sweden...
AAGCGAACCACAGGCGACGGCCTTGCCAAGATTCATGTCCGCCCCGTTGCAAGTCGCGGCGTTGTAGCTGCACGCATAGGGGTAGAGGCCGCTGGCGCAGGACTGACCGGCTTGGCAGGCAAACCCCCATTCGTCGGTCACGATGTTGCCGGCCGTGCGCGCGACCTTGCACAGGCGCATGCCAGCGGCCCGGCAAGCGGCATCAGCCCCATTCCAGGTGACACCACTCCACGGCAAGACCAAGCCGCCTTTTCCGTCCTGGGCGCGCGAGCACGCACGAGAGGTCGATGTGCCTTGCGATGCCGCGCTGGCGTCGGCGCGGCTGGATTCGAACTTGTAGATGTAGTAGCCGCCGCCGGGCGCGCCCGAGGCGTTCACGTGCACCCTATCGTCGCGCACGCCCAGGCAGTCGTGGCCGCTGCACTGGGTGAGGCCGGAAGGGTTGTCCCAGGATTCGTCCACAAGGCCATCGCAGTCGTTGTCGATGCCATCGCAGATCTCATCCGTGGGTGTGGCCGCGGGCGCAACGCCGGTGAAGTCGCAGGCTGCGGGCAAGGTCTTTTCCGCCTGGCAGTGCCAGATCCCTGTGCGCACGCACGCGCCCACCGCGGTGCTTGCGGGATCGGTGCACGGGGTGCCGATCAGCTTCGCGTAGGCATCGTCCACCACGCCATTGCAGTCGTTGTCCTTGCCGTCGCACCAAGTCTCTTGCGCAACGATCTGCCCCAGGGCCGAGGTCTGCACGGTCGCGGGATAATTGCACACCCACGAAGGTGCCGTGCCCGCCGGAGCGCTGGCTGGGACCGTGCACACCGGGAAGGATGCGCTCGCCTCCCAACCTGTGTGGGTCGACCCGCCTGGCCCTTTGCCACACTCGCCTCCCTGCAGGCAGAAGTTGGCCGGGAAAACCAGGCCAGGATCGGCGGTGTCGACCAGACCGTTGCAATCGTTGTCCTTGCCGTCGCACACCTCGGGGCCGCTGGGCGTGCACTGGTATTCGCAGCCGTCGGTCGGATTGTGGTTCGCGTCCACCCAGCCTTCGACGCAAGCGCCTTCGCGATCTTTGGGATCGAAGACGCAGACGCCCCCAACGCAGGCCGCGATGGCGTGCGCGAAGCTGCACTTGTGTCCGCAACCGCCGCAGTTGTTCGGATCGGTGTCGGTGTCGAATCCGTTGTCGACCACGCCGTCGCAGTCGTTGTCCTTGCCGTCGCAGATCTCGACTTGCGGCGTGACCATGCCACCGCACACCAGGCTGCCCTTGGTGCAAACGTAGGCGCCGCGCTTGCACTCGCCGACGCAGGTGGTGGCGTCGCAACCCGCGACCCCGGCGGCGTAGCAGGACTTGCCCAGGTTGGGGTCGGCCTCGTCGATGAGGCCGTTGCAATTGTTGTCGCGGCCGTCGCAGATTTCCTCGGAAGGCGGTCCCGCGCCCACGCAGACGAGTTTGCCCGCGACGCAGGTTGTGAGCCCGGCCTGGCACGAACCGGCCGCGCTGCTGTAGCAGGTTCGATCCGCGGGCGTGTACACCAGGCCGGGATCGTCGCCGTCGATGAGGCCGTTGCAGTCGTTGTCCACGCCGTCGCACACCTCGGTGAGATCTGCGGTGGGTTTGCACGCGTACTCGCAACCGTCGCTCGCCTTCTTGTCGGCGTCGTAGAAGCCGGGCTTGCAGGTGAACGCGCACGCGCCCTTCTGACACGAGGAAATCGCATTGGCGGCGTCGCAGACGACCCCGCAGGCGCCGCAGTTCAAGGGGTCGTTCTGCAAGTCGAAGCCGTTGTCGACAACCCCGTCGCAGTCATTGTCGGCCCCGTCGCAGATCTCCTTGCCCCCGTTGGTCAACATGCACTCGCAACCGTCGATCGGGTTCTTGTCCGCATCGACGTAGCCTGGCGTGCACGCGGAAATCACACACTGCCCGAAGGCACAGGCCGTGGTCGCGGTCGGCGCGCTGCACACGATGCCGCAGGCGCCGCAATTGAAAGAGTCGGTCTGCAGGTCAAAACCGTTGTCGATGACACCATCGCAGTCATCGTCGATGCCGTTGCACAGCTCGGGCGTGCCCGTGCAGCCGGTCGCGCCGTCGTAGCTGAACCCCGATCCGGCCTCGCTTTGACCAGGGCGCGCGTCGAGCTTGATGGTGATTGCCGACCCACCATCCACCGTGGTTTGCTCCGTGGGCAGGAGAAGCTGCGTCGTGCGCTTCGCGCAGCTGCTTCCCGCCAACACCAACACGAGGACGTGCCCCGCAACCTTGGGCCACTTGAACGCTAGGTCAGACATACCCGCGCCTAGTGTACCCCGGTGCGGTACCCCCGTAAATGAACCGCCAGGTCGGAATTTCGGAAAAACCGGCGAGAACTAACCGTCGGTCGGGCGCCGCACGGGCGGGATCCGGCCCGTTTCATCGCCGGAATCATTGCCCAAAACCGGATCCTGCACCCCTGGCTCCTTGTGCCGCTTGTCCTCGATGCGGCCTTCCTCGGCCACGCGCACCAGGGCGTCGAACGTCGTGCCATGGTCGGGATAGCTGGCAGTACCCATGCTGAGGCCAAATGAGAAGGGCGCGCGCACGCTGAGGGTGGCGAGCTTGTCGCGCAACCGCTGGACGAGGAATTGGCAGGAGGCCCGGGCCATGTCGGGAAAAATGACCGCGAACTCGTCGGCCTCGATGCGGCAGCACACGTCGTGGGCGCGCACCGACTTTTCCAGGAATTCGGCGACCCAACGCAGAACCAGATCGCCTTCACCGGGACCGTGCGACTTGTTGATGAGGTGAAAGTCGTTCACGTCGAGGATCAGCACCGTGAACGGCCGGCCCGAGGCCCGGCGCGCGCGGCTGAGTTCAGAGCCAAGTCGTTCGGCGAAATAGCGCCGATTCCACAGCCCGGTCAAACCATCCCGGTAAGTTAGGGCACGCAGATCCTCGAGCTTCGCGATTTCCCGCCGCAAGCTCTCATTTTCACGTTGCAACTCTGCGATGTTGGACTGCGATTCCATCGCGTTTGAAGCCCAATCGACTTCCTCGAAAGAAGGTTCTAGCAAAAACCGTCGGTCTCGCCAACTTGTCTCCGTATAATCCGCCCACTTATGCAACCAGACAGAGCCGTTCTCTTCGACCTCGACGGCACCTTGGTCGATACGGAGCGTGAAAACGTCGAATCCGTGGTGCTGGCCGCCCGCCGTTGGCAGGTGGAGCTCGACGCCGATATGCGCAAGTTCATCGTCGGGCACTCGTGGAACGAGATCCACGCGAGAATCCAGCGCGACTACGGGCTGCAAGTCGACATGGGAGTCCTCATCGCCGCCGCGGTCGAAGAGAAGCGCGTCCTGTTCGCCACCCAAGGCTATCAAGCGCTGCCGGGCGCGCTGGCGCTCGTGCACCGCCTATGCGGGCGCGCTGGCCTGGCGATCGTTTCAGGGTCAAGCCGGGTTGAGGTGCGCGAAACCATCGCCGGCATCGGGCTCACCGAGTGTTTTCAGCATTTACTCGGGGCCGAGGACTACAGCCAAGGCAAACCCCATCCCGAAGGCTACCAATCCGCCATGCGCCTGCTTGGGGTCGAACCGCGGGCGTGCATCGTCATCGAGGACGCCGAGCCGGGCATTCTGGCCGGCAAGGCGGCGCAAGCGCACGTCATTGCGGTCAGACGGGCGAATTTCATGGGCTACGACCAGTCGGCCGCCGACGTCATCGTGGACACGTTGGAAGAGGTCAGCGACGACCTACTTGAGAAGTTGTGGCAAACCTGAGCAGACAGCGAGGCAGCGCGATGGGTGAAACCAAGAACGCAAAAGTCTCGGCCAAAACTTTTGTTCTGGTCGAGCGCCAGGGCGCTATTGCCTGGCTCATCCTGAACCGGCCCGAGGCCGCCAATGCCCTATCGCGCGCGCTGGTCGCCGCCTTGCGCGCCGAGCTGGTCGCGCTCGCCGGACAGCCCGAATTGACCGCGGTCGTGCTCGCAGGTGCCGAGGACAAGGCCTTCTGCGCGGGTGCGGACTTAAAGGAACGGCTGGGCATGACCCTCGATGAGACGCGCGCCTTCCTCGACGAACTCGGCGCCCTGGTGCAAACCATCGAGAACTTTCCCCGTCCGGTCATCGCCGCCCTCTCGGGCGCGGCATTCGGCGGCGGCCTGGAAATCGCGCTCGCCTGCGACCTGCGACTGGCGGACGAAAGCGCGACCATGGGCCTCTCCGAAGTGCGCCTCGGCATCATACCCGGCGCCGGAGGCACGCAACGCCTGTCACGCCTGTGCGGCATCGCGGTCGCCAAAGAGCTCATCCTGACTGGCCGGCGCATCGACGCGAACACGGCGCTGAGTCTGGGCCTGGTTTCGCGGGTCGTGGCAAAACCGGATCTTCGCGCGGCGGTGGCATCGCTGTGTTCCGAGCTGGCTGCCGCCGGCCCCCTGGCCTTGGCAGCCGCCAAGCGCGCCATCGACGCCGGTTTCGGCAAACCGATGCACGAGGCCCTGGCCATCGAGCGCGCCTGCTACGAGGGCGTGCTCGTCAGCCAGGACCGCAACGAAGGACTGCGCGCCTTCGCCGAAAAACGCCCCCCGCGCTACCAAGGGAAATAGTCACTACCGCGTGGCGGGGTCGGGCAGCGCGAGCTGGAAAGCGCCACCATCGTCCGACGTCGTTTCCGCGAGCGGGATGGTTGGGTCGATGCAACCCGGCCAACTCACGTCGCAGAAGACCTGGAGCGCGGCTCCCGGCACGCCGACCTGGGATCCGTCCATCACCGTCGCGGACCATGTCATCGGGGATTGCACATTCTGCGTGAGAGTGAATTCGCTGGCCTGGATCGGGCCCGGAGCAATGAAGGTCCGCGCGAGTCCGCTGCTCGCGTCCGGTGCCACCAACACGACATAGGGGCGGCCCGGGCTCACGGCCAGGGAGAAAGTGCCATCCTTCTGTGCAAACACACTCAGGGGTGCCTCAGGCGTATCGGTGCTGCGGTCGTAGGCGACGACGTCCACGGTGGACCAGTCGATCGTGGATTTCGAACCCGCCACGAGTTGACCATTGATTCTCCCCTGTGCCAGAAGGCCGACGGTCTGGGTGCCGCCACCCTGGGGCAGCGCCACGGGAATCGCCGTCGTGGCCGAGTAGGGTCCCAAGGTCGCTGGCACCAGCAAGGCGCTGTAGCTCACGCCGTCGGGCAGGTTGGCGAAGGTCACGGTCCCCGAGGCGGATGTCGTGCTCTCGACTTGAACGTTGCCGTTGGCGGATTGCGGGTTGGTACCCACGGTCAGGGTACCCACCACATTCGCCTGCACCGAGGTGAGCCGGACGCGCGTGCCAGCGCTGGGATTTCCGGCCGCATCCATCACGTTGAGGACCAGCGTGGCCGTACTGACCGCGTTCCACTTGAAACCAATCGTGGTGTCACCGGTGAGCGTAACGGCCGTAGGGGAGAGCGCATCAGGCAAGCCGCTTCCATCGGGCGGCGAGATCGAAACCCAGTAGGTTCCAGGTTGAACATAAAGCAGGTAGCTGCCCCCGTTACTGGCGTCGCTGCTCCCCACCGATGAAAAGATGAGCTTGTTCGGCTGGGTAGCGGAGGGATTCTGGTTGGTCAACATCACGCGCACGTCGGACACCGGGCCAGTCGAGGCAACCGTGGTGCCGGTCACCTTGACACCGCCGGCCAGGATGAAGGCAGTGTTGGTGTTGTTGATACTGTTGGCGGTCAGGCCCTGAAACAACTGAGGTGCCGTGGCCGCCACCGTTCCGCCGCTTAGGCCATCGATGGGCACGACCAACACATCGTACTTGAGTACGGCAAGACTGCTGTTCACGGCGAGAAGCCGCGAAGAGAATCCGCCGGTCACGGGATCGGCCAGGCCGTCGACGGTCAACTCACCGCTGACGCTGCTGATGCGTATGTAGGACTTCAGCAGATTGCCCCCGACTCTCGGGGAAACCTGCACTGCCACGCCATGGTCCAGAATGATGTTGGTCTGGCTGAAGGGCGAACTGCCACTCAAGGAACGCGCCCCCGACTGCACGGGAATGTCCGTGGATGTGTCCAAGGAAGCAGGCGGTGCCGCCCGGACGATCACCGAGCTGTCGCAAGCCGCGCAGGCATTGGCCGCCACCGCAGATACCTGGACCGTGGTCGAGCACGCCCCGCTGGTCTTGTCGTAGGCGGTGAACGAGTAGTTCCCTGCGCTTGTGATGGGAAATGCCGCCGCCGCCTGGTCTTGCGTGCCAAGGGTCGCCGCGAGCGGCGTGCCATCCCGGTTTGCTTGCCAGGACCAACTCACGCCGGCCGGCGGCCCGCCCGACACCACACTGGCGCGCAGAACGACCTGAACGTTGCTTCCTGCCGTCAAGTGGAAGGTCTCGAACGAATCCGTCACGGGAACCACGGCCGCGATCTGCGCCACACAGCGGGTCGAAGTGTCAGCCGGCAGGCTGTCCGCGGGTCTGAGATCGCCGGCCAGCGCGTCGACTCCAGCATCACGCGAGCCCACGTCGGCAAAGGCGTCGGCAGAGACTATCGAACCATCGCCAGATGGCGGTCCCGCGTCCGGAGAGACAATGCCTCCGGTTCCTGAACTCCCGCCCCGGCCCCCCGATGCGCCTCCCGAAGCACGAGCTCCGCCCGAGCCCAAGAAGCCGCCCATGCTGGTGGCTCCGCCTATGGTTGTTTGGCCGCCAGCGCTTGGCGCGCCCCCCGTGCGCGCCGCGGTGGTGCCGCCCACGCCTACCGAACCGCCAAAGCCTACCAAGCCGCCCATTCCCGAGGTGCCCGTGCTGCCGCCGCTCCCGCTGCGCCCGCCCGTGCCACTGCTACCGCCTAGGCTCGCGCACGACCCCGTGCCCGATCCCCAACAGAAGGTCGGCGCATCGGCCGAGAGGTTAGGCTGCAAGGTTTCGCCACGACTGGCATCCGACTTCGGATTGCCGCCATCCCGCGCGACTCCCGCATCCGCGCCGCCTGGCGCGCCTGCGCTGCCGATACTTCCACCGAGCCCAGAAGAGCCGCCGCTGCCACCGGTTTGGGAGCCCCCGCTCATCGTTCCGGCGGAAGAGCAGCCCGCCAGGGCGGCCACGAGCGCGAACATGAGGCGTGCAGCAGTCATGGCTGGAATTGCACCGTCCAAGTGGTCCAGCGGACGCATAGGTCGTTGGTTGTGCCGCAGGCAACGCCTCCACAGCAGATGTCAATGTCCGACGAGCATGCCTGGGACTGGCCACCCGACTGGAGGAGTCTGTCCTGCACAAGCGTGTCCTGCACCTCGACACGCAACTTGACGATGTCACCGGGCCGCGCATTGGGGAACAGGGACTGACTGACCGTGAAGGAGTCGGATGCGTTGGCCTGATAGGTCCAGCCCGGCGAGGGCTGTGTCGAATCGTAGAGCGTCCAGACGAACTGGGTCTGCGGGCCGGGCAAACCCGCAGGCAGCGGATAGGGCTCGCAGTCGTCGAGGACACTCAGAACCGTGAAGGTGCGACTCTGGTAGGTTCCGCCTAGGTCGGAGCTGCGCGAAAGCAGAATCCGCTGCGCGTAGACGTCAGGATCGGTTCGCTGGAGACACGGCGGGGTGTCCGCGGCGACTGGAATCACGAACTTGGCAGGAGGGTCGCTGGTCGTGGTAGTCGTGTTTCCGTTCAGCACGACCGAATCTATGATCGTCAAGGCCGCGGTATAGGTTCCCGTGCCCTGTGCTCCTTTTGATCCGGCGTAGAAACATCGGTGCAGACTGGCCTTGCTCGCATCCACGCCAACGCAAGGGGAAAGTTGGACGGACTTGCCCGTGGAATCCAGGATCGTCCAATTGAACTGATCGCCCGGAATGAACGTCGAACTCTCCGCGGAAAGATGCACTAGCGAGCACAGTGGACGCTGCACGTCTGAGAGAACGCCAGAGACATCCTCGATGACGGCAACTGGCGGAGCGTTGACGGGAGTGATCGCCGTCTTCGTACAGTCAAACCCGGTGGCCCCGTTGTGGTCGGTGGTGCGAGCGCACAGGCAGACCTTGTTCAGAGTAGCGGGCGTGAACGGGTACGGCTCGAAGGCACCCAAGGTCGTCGACGTATAGTTCGAGCCCCAGCTTGCGAGTGTGATCGTGCCACACCCCAGCTGTGGGGCCAGAAACTCAGCCCACTCCAGCAAAAGGGACGCCGGGTTGTCCTTGTCGTCCGTCACGCCTGCCGTGAAGTAGGCTGGGCTGCCGCGTGTGACCTGACCAGTGTGGGGATCGATGGTCACCACGGGCGCCTTGTTGATCGGATCGGTGAAGAGAAGGCACCCGGACAATCCGAGCGCCGCGGTGAAGGCGAGACATGCGCGTGGCGAGCGACCCACGAATGGCACGCTACCACAAATGTCGTGACTCGAAGCACGTCCTGCATCTCGATACCCTTTCGATATCGATAGCAAGGCGCGTTCCAACCGCCAGCCCCAACAAGTCCGTCGCTTGGGGCATGCCCACGCGACCGGAACCCGACATGGATGTCGCGAAGACCTGAGACTTCCGCCGGTCAGTCGTTGCGCCAGCGCCCGGCCAGGGCCGCCGGCGGCAGCGCGATGCTCTGGAACCGCGGCACGCGCACCTGGCCGCGGCCTTGGGCGGAAACCATGGGCATCAGGCCCTCCTTAATCAGCGCGTCGATCTTCGACTCGGGCAGCCAGGTTTCCGCGCAGGGGGTCTGGACCGAGTCGCCGTCTTGCTTGGTGATGTGCGTGGGCAAGTCGTCGATCGACGACTCGTCACCTGGGGCGAAATCCCACCCGCCGGCGGCCACGAAGGCCTGCGCCACCAGCTGCGCCACGGCCAGGGCGGACGAGCCCCACAGGTACCGGCCCGGCGTGGGCGGCGAGGTCTGCTCCGTGAACGCGAAGCGCTCGACAGGATCGGTGCCCTTGCCGTAGGGCAGGCGTAGAAGAAGGCTCGGCACCGCCACCGCGATGGAAGTTGCCGCCGTGCTGTTGCGCAGGGCCGTCCACGCCCGCTCGTCCTCGCGCGAAGCGAAGCCCGCGGAAGAAGCCGCCCACGTCATGCCCGCCACCACCGCCGCGCCCACCTCTTGCACCAGCGTGCCCAGCCGGGCGAGCAGAGCCGCATCCTCCTGTCCGCGGCCGTAGGCATTGCAGTCAACGAGCAGCGACCACGGCTTGTCGCCCACACGGTCGACGACGATGCCGTACATAGCAGTCTCGGCCAGGCTGGGAGCGGCCGCGAAATCCTCGGCCAGCTCCGCGCGGCTAATGTCGAGCACGAAGATCTGTAGCGTTTCGTCGAGATCGAGCGCGCGAACCAGCCGATCGAGGCCGCGCCAGGCCGCTTCCACGGCCCTAAAACCAGGATCGTGCAGTACCTCGCGCATGAGCTCGCCGGTCATGCCATCGACGGCCGCAACGAGATCCGCCAGCCGCGGGTCGGACTTGCCCACCACGTGAGGCGCGACCGCCTCGCGGATCATGGCGTCCACCGCCGAGGCTGGTTGCACGGCTGGCGCCTGCGCGGTCGAGGGTTTGCCAAGCAACCGCTGCACGTCCTCGCCATGCGCCGCCATCTCGCTGGCAGTGGGCGCGGCCTCCGCTGGTTTCACTCCCCCGACGCTGCCGATCATGGCCGCGGCGAGTGCAAAGGTCTTCGGATCCTGCAACTGCCGGCGCAGCTCGCGCATGGGCGCGAAAAACTCCAGCGCGGCGAAAAGTTGGTCAGGATGAAAATCCTCGAGATCGCGAATGGGGATCGTGAACGGCGCTTGGTCGCCTAGTTGGATCTGGATGCGCGGCGCGATCTTACCGAGCAGGGACGCAAAGCTATCCAGGTCAACCCGCTGCGGTCGCAGCTCAGCGCCCGGCCGTACCTCCGCGCGGGTTGCGTGCCCGCCGAAGTCGCCCAGCACCAGCATGCGCAGCGGCGCGTCCGGACTTCGATCGGTCTTGGGCTTCTGGCCTTTGCCAAAAGTGAAATTCATCTCGATGCCAGCACGCGATCTATCGGCCATGGACTCCTCCGACCCGCAGGCTAATCATTCGCCGGCATTCTCTCAAGCCTCGCGTGCGGCGATTTTTGCGCCCTGGGCGGCCGTGCCAGGACTTGGCGAGAGTGCCTGCTAGCCTTGGACAAGGAAACCTCTATGAAGCGAAGCTCGTATTCGACGATAGACGTACTTCTCTGTGTCGCCATCGCGGTTCCCGCGTGCGGAGGGCACGCCCTGACTGTCAGGAGAGATGGCGCTGCTGCCGACTCCGCGGCGGCGACGACAAGCGACAGCCGGACAGACGACACCGTTGCGATGGTCGACATCGCTACGGCCGATGACGTGGTGACAGCGGACGCACTTTGGGCCAGTGAACCTGACGAACCGACAGGGCTCGAAGTCACGCCCATGGACACGGAGAACGTCCTGTTCATGGGGGCTTGCGTGGTGAACCCATCAGCGCCGAGCTATGTCTTTGGCGGCGTGACGAGATTGGACTTCGACGAGGATGGCATCCTGGATAGCCAGGACAATTGCCCGGCGGTGAAGAACGCCGACCAGTCTGACAGGGATGGCGACGGTCTGGGAGATGCCTGCGATTTCTGTGCGGGCGGCCAAGACAGCGACAGCGACGGGATTTGCGACGCCGTGGACAATTGCCCGCGGACTTGGAATCCCGGACAGACCGACATCGATGGGAATGGATTGGGCGATGCCTGCGACACTTGGGCCTGCTTCTATTCGGAAGGCCCGGCCGAGCTGCAAAGAGTACTGGCGAAGGTGCTCGGGCATCCCGAAATCGAGCAACTCTTGTCCGCGGCGCGCTGGCGGGTGATTGGGTTCTCCTCGTACTGCGGAAATACGCCAGCCGGAGGCGGGCCCTCACCGCGCGGCCTGCTCATCGAGATCCTCGATTACACCCACGCGACGGACATCACCCTGACCTACCTGGCCGACACCGACGCATTGGTTTCTCTGCGCGCGCTTGCCTTCACCAACCTGGCGGGCCCGCAGCCGTCCGCCGAGGAAGGCTGGGAAGCGATCCAACTGGCGGAAGCCGACCAAGCGGTGCGCGCACACGTCGCGGCCGCGGTGAGCATTGTTCCGGACAGCCCCACGGTGTTCTTTTACGAGTTCGGCTCGACCGCCGCGAACAATGACCCGGCTTTCCCCGCGTGTGTGACCGGTCGTTGTGTCGACGTGCTCTACGATGCCATCAACGAGGACGGCGATTTCCAGACCTTCTCGGTGGTCGTGGATCTCGCGACCTGTGCAGTCCTGGGCATCAAGGGTTGAGGACCGCGGGCCAGCCCTTGCGGCCGAAGAACAGCACCACCCGACAGGCCCTCACCTTTTCCTGTATCCTCGTCGCGCAGCAAAGGCACCATGGTCAAGACGGAAATTCGAATCATCTACGGCGACACCGATCAAATGGGGGTCGTCTACTACGGCAACTACCTGCGCTTCTTCGAGGCGGCACGAAACGAGTGGCTGCGGGCCAAGGGCGCACGCTGGCGCGAGATCGAGGCCGCGCACAGCATCTACCTGCCCGTCGTCGAGGCCAAGGTGAACTACAAGCGGCCCGCGTTTTACGACGACGTGATCGAGATCGAAGCGCGCCTTGGGGATCTCGGCCGGGCTTCGCTGCGTTTCGACTACCGCATCCTGCGCGGCGCGGATCTCCTGGTCCTGGGCCACACGGTCCACGCCTGCGTCAGCCGCGAGGGCGACATGAAGGAATTCCCCGAACCCCTCCTCGAACGCCTGCGCGCTGGACAGTAGATTGCGCTCGCCTTCGGGCACTTTGCTGTGCATGTTTCCGCCGGTAAGGAGCCCATCCCGATGAATATCTACTCGTTCCTGCAGGCCGTGCGCGAAGAGCGGCCGCTCGTCCATCACATCACCAACTGGGTCACCATTTTCGACTGCGCCCAGGTGGTGAAGTCCTTTGGCGCCTCGCCGGTCATGGCCCACGCCCCAGAAGAGGCGGATGCCATGACGTCGCTGGGGTCGGCGTTGGTCCTCAACATCGGCACCTTGACCACCGAGGTGGTCGACAGCATGAAGCTCTCCGCCGCCGCCGCCAACCGAAAGGGGATTCCAATAGTCCTCGATGTGTGCGGGGCCGGGGCCACGGCCTTTCGCGACCGCAAGTGCGCCGAGATCCTCGACGCCGCCAAGATCGACGTGATCAAAGGCAACGCCTCGGAGATCGCGCGCGTCGCGGGCCAGGTGGTCGAAACCAAGGGCGTCGACGCCGGTCAAGTTGAGTCCGATCTGCGCGAAATCGCGGTGGCGCTATCCAACACGCGCGCGTGCACGGTCGTCATCACGGGCGCCGAGGACATCGTCGCGGGCCAGGGCAAGGTGTTTCTGGTTCGCAACGGCCACCCCATGATGGCCTGCCTGGTGGGGACCGGTTGCATGGCCGCCTCTGTCATCGGAACTTTCGCGGGCGCTACACCCGGCCAGATCCCGGAGGCCGCAGCCGCGGGCCTTGCCTGCTACGAGATCGCCGCTGAACAGGCGGTGAAAAAGTCCGATGGGCCCGGCTCGTTCGAGCAGCAGCTCTTCGACTGCATCTACCGCCTGGACGAAAAGCAGATCCGCGCCATGCAGCAGGTCAGCACCGCGACGTAACTTCTATCGCCCCAGCCCGCCGCCGACGAAGAAACCCATGAGCGCGCCGTAGATCGTCGAGATGTAGGGATTGGCCGTGATGGGGCAGGCGCCGCTGCGGCAGCCGACGATCTTGTGGTAGCCAAAGCCGACGGCGGCGCCACCCACGACGTAAAGAACGGTGTGCAAGAGCATCTTTCGCTTCCTTTCCTGGGCCGGCGCTTCGGCTTGCGCCGAGCCGGCCTGCGCGATTTCAGGCGGCATGGACATTCTCGGCCTTGGCCTCGGTGAGAATTTTTTCCATGTCCAGGGCCTTGACCTCGTCGATCAGGCGTTGCAGCGCGGATCCAGGCAGCGCGCCCGCCTGCTGGTACAAGAGCGCGCCGTCGCGAAACACCATCAAGGTCGGAATGGCCTGGATGTCAAAAGCTGCGCCCAGCTCGGGATCTTCCTCGGTGTTGACCTTGGCAAAGGTGACGTCCGGGTTGGCCGCCGAGGTCTTCTCGAAGATCGGGCCGAACGCGCGGCACGGGCCACACCAGGGCGCCCAAAAGTCCACCAGGACGATGCCCTGCTTGACGGTGTTGTCGAAGTTGTCGCGAGTGAGTGCCGTGGTTGCCATGGTTGCTATCCTTTCAAGACCTTGGAGCCAGCCGCCGCGAAAAGGATTCGCGGAACGGTGCCGCCGGAGCGCGAATCCTTTCCATTCCGCGTATCTCTAACAGTATGCTTGGGCGGTCCTTGGGACGGAATGCCGAGCAGCAAGGAACACAGCATGTGGAAATGGCTCTTGATTGCACTGGCGATACCGGCGTTGATCTTGACGATACGTTCGCCCGCCTCGGCGGATGGCGGCATTCCTCCGGCTCAGGCAGCGATGCTGATCAAGGACAAGAAGAATCTCCAGCTGATCGACGTGCGCACGGCGGGCGAATACGCCGAGGGACACCTGGCGAATGCCAAGCTGATTCCGGTGCAGGAGATAGCCCAGCGTCTGGCCGAGATCGACAAGAGTAAGCCCGTCTTGCTCTACTGCCGCAGCGGTCATCGCAGTAGCAATGCCCTCAAGATTCTGCAGGGCCAGGGCTACAAAGACGCCAAGCACATCGAGGGCGGCATTGGCGCCTGGCAGGCCGCCAGACTCCCAGTCACGCGCTAGAATCTCATGACTGACGAGACGAACGACACCGAATCTGGCCTGCTGGCAGCAGCCCGCAAGGGCGACCGAGCTGCGCTTACCAAGTTGCTCGAACGCCACCAGCAAAAGGTCTTCGGCTTCGGCGTGAAGATGTGCGGCGACGCAGAGGACGCCAAAGACGTGGCACAGGACACCCTGCTCACCATGGCGCGCACGGTGCGAGATTTTCGCGGCGACGCCTCGCTGTCCACGTGGCTTTACACTGTGGCCCGAAGTTTTTGCATCAAAAAGCGCCGGCGAACCAAGGGCGCACCGGCATTTCACGAGCCGCTCGATCAAGCCGCGCACGAGAGCGGCGGCGAACCGTCCATGACCCCAGAGCAAATGTTGCTCGGCCGCGAGGCGCGCGAGACCGTGGCTACGGCGCTGGACGCTCTCGATCCCGAGGCGCGCGAGGTAGTGGTCTTGCGTGACGTCGAGGGCCTGAGCGCCGCCGAGGTTTCCGAGGTCACTGGAGTCAGCGTGGCCGCGGTGAAAAGCCGTCTGCACCGGGCACGGGCCGCCCTGCGCGAGCACTTGCTGGCCGTGGTGAGTGGCGAGCCGGCCGCGGGGACCAGGCCATCCTGCCCGGATGTTCTCACCATGCTTTCAAGGAAGCTGGAAGACGAGATCAGCCCCGACGTGTGCGCCGAGATGGAAGCGCACGTGGCCGGCTGCCCTCATTGCAGCGGCGTGTGCGATTCTCTCAAACGCACCCTCGCCCTGTGCAAGTCGCTACCCACGCCAACGGTGCCCGAGCACGTGCAAGAATCCCTGCGCAAGGCAGTCGCCTCGGCACTGGCCGAGGCTGAGATCGTGTAAACTGCGGACGATGAGCAAGAGCGACGACGTCCGCGCGCTGGCGGACAAGATCCGCAAAGGCGGTGCGCAGAAGTACCACGACAGCAACCGCGCGGCGGGAAAGCTCTTCTGCCGCGAACGCATCGCACGGCTGTGCGACGAAGGCGGCAATAGCTTTATCGAGGACGGGCTTTTCGCCAACGCGATGTCGCTTGACTTGCCCGCCGACGGGGTGGTGACCGGCATCGGCACTATCCACGGCCGCCCGGTGGCCATCATGGCCAACGACCAAACCGTCAAGGCCGGCTCGTGGGGCGAGCGCACCGTCGAGAAAATCCTGCGCATTCAAGAAACCGCTGGCCGCCTGCGCCTGCCGCTCGTTTACCTGGTGGACTCGGCCGGCGCGCGCATCACCGACCAGCTCGACATGTTTCCGGGCCGCCGCCACGCGGGCCGCATCTTCCGAAATCAGGTGCGACTCTCGGGCTCGATTCCACAGATTTGTCTGCTCTTTGGCCCGTCCGCGGCCGGCGGCGCCTACATTCCCGCCTTCTGCGATGTGGTCTTCATGGTCGAGGGCAACGCCTCGATGTACCTGGGATCGCCGCGCATGGCCGAGATGGTCATCGGCGAAAAGACTACGCTCGAAGAAATGGGCGGTGCGCGCATGCACTGCGAGGTTTCGGGTTGCGCGGATCTCTTGGCCAAGGACGAGCTGTCTTGCCTGGCGGTTGCGCGCGACTACCTGGCGTTCATGCCCCAAAACGCCGAAGCGCGTGTACCCGACATCGCCGCCCAGCAGCCGGCGAGCGACGCGCTCCTCGACGACCTTCTGCCAGAAAACCAAAATCACCCCTTCGACATGCTCGCGATCATCGACACGCTAGCCGACCAGGGCAGCTTTTTCGAAATCAAGAAACGCTACGCGCGCGAGGTCATCACCGGGTTCGCCCGTCTCGGCGGTCGCGCGGTGGGCATCGTGGCCAATCAGCCCAAGTGGAAGGGTGGCGTCCTGTTCGTCGATTCAGCGGACAAGGCCGCGCGTTTCGTGTGGCTGTGCGACGCCTTCAGCATTCCTTTGTTGTTTCTGTCAGACGTGCCGGGCTTCATGATCGGCAGCGCGGTCGAGCGCGCCGGCATCATCCGCCATGGGGCCAAGATGATCTCGGCCATCGCCGACGCCACGGTGCCGAAGATCAGTGTGATTCTGCGCAAGGCTTACGGCGCGGGCCTGTATGCCATGTGCGGCCCCGCCTTCGACACCGATGCGACCTTGGCCTTGCCCCAGGCCAGCATTGCCGTCATGGGCGCCGAGGCCGCGGTCAACGCCGTCTACGCCAACAAGATCGCCGCCAAGCCCGAGACGGAGCGTGCCGCCTACGTGGAAGAACTGCGCCGCGCCTACCGCGAGGACATCAACATCCTGAAGCTCGCCTCGGATCTGCACGTCGACGCTTTGGTTCCTGGCGACGACTTGCGCGCCGATCTCATCCGCCGCTTCGCCACCCTGACCACCAAGATCGACAGCGGCTACCCCCGGCGCCGGCCAGTGTTGCCGGTGTAGTCGCTCGCGTGGGGAGCCGCCGAGCTCTCGGGACCCACCTCCCACCCTACACCCCCCTCGGGCCTTCGGCCCTCGCCCTCGTCGGCGCGAACCATCGCGGGAAGGGTTGGAAACCCTCCCAGGGTTTCCATTTCGATGACGGATCCGATGGCACTTGCTACTATTGCCAGGTGACTCTGTACGACGAGCTTCGCTCGGTACTGGAAGCGCTCGATCAAGCGGGCGTCGACTACGCACTGGTGGGTGGTTTGGCCGTGGCCGTGTGGGGTGCGCCACGAGCGACCAAGGACATCGACCTTCTCGTAGGGGGCGACGTGCTCGCGCAGGCGATGGCCGCCGTGCGCACACAGGGATTCACGCTCGAAGCACTGCCCTTCGAGTTCAAGGATGGAACCACTCTCCAGCGCGTGAGCAAGGTGGACAAGGACGGCGACCTCATGACCGTCGACTTCATCGTGGTGGATCGCAACCTGGAGACCGCCTGGGCCAGCCGAACGCGGCTTCCATTCGCCGATCGCGACGTTGTCGTCATTTCGCGCGAGGCACTGATTGCCATGAAGGCGCTGGCAGCCCGGCCCCAGGACATCGCAGATATCCAGAATCTGAAGGAAGGTGACCGATGAGCGTCGACATGTCCGGCTTTGCCATCGCTGCGCGGCTGCGCGTAGCGAGCGACCTGGCCGGTTCGCTGCGGCCCGAACGGCGACTCGAAACCAAGCTCGATATGAGCGGCGCGGCCGTGGCTGCCCGCCTCAGGACCGTCTCCGACTTGCTTGCACTCTGCCAAGCCCTGGCCCGAAAAGGCCCACCGGCCGCAGCTACCGGGCCGGCCTGATTTTGGCCGCGATCCAGTAGGTTGCTTCCTCGGGATCCGTGGTCACGAAGGTGGGCAACCCGCGGTTGCTGACCGAGGGCTCAAAGAATTTCTCGGACATGAGGTCTTGCGGCCGAACCACGATCGCGAATCGCTCTAGAACCCCGGCGAAGGTCGCGGCCACAAGCTTCGCCAGCCCCAGCATATCGGAAATGGTGAGGGCAACAGATCCCTCGCGCATATCCACAAGAACCCTCTTGGCATGGTGACGGGCAATCTCGCCCCGCACGCGCTCGAACAGGCGCACCATGGATGCTTCCGTCACGCGCTCGCGAACAATCGCTTCGAGGTAAGGAATCGGGCCTTCGACCAATCTCGCCACGACCGTGGCAACTGCCGCGCGCTTGCGCTTCGGTGCGGACTTGGGCGGGGATTTCTTCGGCATTTTCATGGTGCTAGGTCCGGGCGCACTGCCCGCGTTGACGAAGAAGGTGATCGGCCAGGACCAGGGCGATCATGGCCTCGACCATGGGCACCGCGCGCGGCAACACGCAGGGATCGTGACGGCCACGCGCCTGCAAGGTTGTGTTCTTGCCGTCGATATCCACGGTTTCTTGCGGCATCAGGATGGTGGCGGTGGGCTTGAAGGCCGCGCGCACGACGATATCCTCGCCGTTGGAGATACCGCCTTGGATACCGCCCGAGCGGTTGGTGCGCGTGCGTATCCTGCCCTCTGCGGCATAGAAAGCGTCGTTGTGCTGCGAACCACGCAGGCGCGTGCCCGCGAAGCCGCTGCCGCTCTCGAAGCCCTTGCACGCCGGCAGGGAGAGCAATGCCTTGCCCAGATCCGCCTCCAGACGGTCGAAGACCGGCTCGCCCAGCCCGGCGGGAACCTTGCGCGCCACTGCCTCCACCACGCCGCCCACCGAATCGCCCGCCTTTCGAACCGAGTCGATGAGGTCGATCATGGCCTGCGCGACCTTGTCGTCCGGGCAACGCACGATGTTGCTTTCCACCTTATCGCGGGTCACGGTGGCCGGATCGACCTCGGCCTCGATGTCACAAACTTGTTTCACATAGGCGACGACCTCGACGCCGGCTGCTTCGGATAGCAGCTTACGCGCGATGGCCCCGGCCGCGACCCGGCCGATGGTTTCACGCGCGCTGGCGCGGCCACCGCCAGCCACCGCGCGAATACCATACTTGGCCTGGTAGCTGTAGTCGGCGTGCGACGGCCGGTACTTGGTGCGCATTTCTTCGTAGTCGCCGCCGCGCGCGTCGGCGTTGCGCACCAAGAGCGCGATGGGGGTACCCAGGGTCAGGCCGTCCTCGATGCCGGAAAGGATCTCGACTTGGTCCGCTTCATCGCGGTGGCTGGTGATGCGGCTTTGCCCGGGCCGGCGCCGGTCCAACTCGACCTGGATCTCCTCGCGGCTGATGGCCAAGCGCGGGGGACAACCGTCGACCACCACGCCAATGCCCAGCCCATGGGACTCGCCCCAAGTCGCAATCCTAAAAAGCTCGCCAAAGGTACTTGCCACGATAAGCACCGAGGCTACCACAGGAGCCCGCGCCCTCCTCCTTCGGTTTTTAGTGGAATCTGCCGAGCTTTTTCTTCAACGTACCCCCCATGAGCACGACGAACGGACTGCCGCGAAAATGGACCGTCGCGGATTCCGCTGAAACCTACGGCATCAAGTACTGGTCGAACGGGTACTTCTCGATCAACGACGTTGGCCACGTGGTCAGCCACCCGCAGGGACCCGAGGCTGGCAGCATCGATCTCAAGGAGCTGGTCGACGAAGTGGTGCGGCGCGGGATCGGGTTGCCGCTGCTCATCCGCTTTTCCGACATCTTGAAGAGCCGGGTCGTGGATCTGCACGAGGCCTTCAAGCGCGCCATGACCGAGTACGGCTACAAGGGCGACTACCGCGGCGTCTACCCCATCAAGGTCAACCAGAACCGCTACGTGGTCGAGGAGATCACGCAGTTCGGCCGGCCCTACCACTACGGCCTCGAGGCCGGTTCCAAGCCCGAGCTTTTGGCCGTCATGGGCATCCTCGACGACGATGACGCCCTCATCGTGTGCAACGGCTACAAGGACGAGGAATACATCGAGACCGCGCTCATGTGCTCGAAACTCGGGCGCAAGGTGATGATCGTCGTCGAGAAGTTCTCCGAGTTGGAGCTTATCGCCAATACCGCCAAAAAGATCGGCGTACGCCCGCGCATCGGCATGCGCATCAAGCTGGCGTCGAAGGGCTCGGGCCGCTGGGAAGGTTCGGGCGGCGACCGCAGCAAGTTCGGGCTTTCCACGCGTGAGGTGGTCGAGGCCGTGCGCTACCTCGGCGAAATCGACATGCTGTCCTGCTTCGAGCTCATCCACTTCCACCTGGGCAGCCAGATCTCCGCCATCCGCGCTGTCAAGAACGCCCTGCGCGAGGCGGGGCGATTCTTCGTCGAGATCGTGCGGCTGGGCGCGCCCCTGAAGTACTTCGACGCGGGCGGCGGCCTGGGTGTCGATTACGACGGATCTCAGACCAACTTCGCGTCGTCGATGAATTACACCTTGCAAGAATACGCCAACGACTTGGTGTTCAGCCTACAGGAGATCTGCGACGCGGCCGGGGTTCCGCAACCGACCATCGTCACCGAATCCGGCCGCGCCGTGGTCGCACACCACTCGACGCTGATCGTGGACGCCCTCGGTGTGGGCGAATTCGACATGGGCAAGGCGCCCGACAAGCTGCCTGACAATGCCTCGCGCGTGGTGCGGAACCTGTTCGACACCTGGCGCGACATCTCGACCAAGAACGTGCGCGAGGCCTACCACGACGCCCTCGAGTACCGCGAAGAAGCGCTGTCGCTGTTCTCGCTCGGCAGCCTGTCGCTGCCCGAGCGCGTGGTGGCCGAGGACATCTTCTGGGCCATTTGCCAGAAGATCCTCAAACTGGTGCGCGACATGCGCGAAGTGCCCGAGGAATTCGAGGGCCTCGAACGCAATTTGTCGGACACCTACTTTTGCAATTTCTCCATGTTCCAGTCGCTGCCCGACATCTGGGCCATCGACCAACTGTTCCCCATCATGCCCATCCACCGCTTGGGTGAAGAGCCCACGCGGCGGGCGGTGCTGGCCGACATCACCTGTGACTCCGACGGCAAGATCGACCACTTTATCGATCGGCGCGACGTGAAGAACGTGCTCGAACTGCACCCGCTGAATGGCAGCGACGAGTACTACCTAGGCGTGTTTCTGGCCGGCGCGTACCAGGAAATCCTGGGCGATTTGCACAACCTCTTCGGCAACAGCAACACCGTGCACGTGTCGCTGGCGCCAGGCGGCGGCTACCAGATCGAGCACGTGGTCACCGGCGACACCGTGACCGACGTGCTCAAGTACGTCAGCTACGCGCGCGAGGATCTAGTGGCGCGTGTTCGCCGCTTCGCCGAACAGGCCGTGCGCAATAGCGGCATGAGCCTGGAAGAGACGCGCTCGCTGTTGCGCATGTACGAAGAAGGATTGTCGGGCTACACGTACCTGGAACGGACGTAGTCAGGCAACCCGGTTGGCCAC
>Ga0182027_10004918_pt1 | contig 20509 bp, 19 predicted proteins | sample 712E1DmetaG_FD_121300 | JGI IMG/M metagenome (GOLD analysis project Ga0182027, IMG submission 121300) | Permafrost microbial communities from Stordalen Mire, Sweden - 712E1D metaG (Illumina Assembly) | ecosystem: Environmental > Terrestrial > Soil > Wetlands > Permafrost | place: Sweden...
ATTCGCACAATTTATTATTGGGATCACAAGGAATCGATTTACATGCTATTGTGTTATCAGAAAAACGAACAAGAAAATTTAACAGCTAAACAACTTTCAACTTTACGGGCTTATGTTAAGGAGCACTTATTATGAAGAAAAATGATTTTAATGTATTGCTATCCAGCATCAAAGAAGCTGGAAAGATTAAAAACGGCAAAATGAAACCGTCTCGTGCCTTTTCGTATTCTATTCCCGATATAAAAGGTATCCGCCAAAAACTCCATGTTTCTCAGAATGAGTTTGCACATATGATTGGGGTCAGCGAAAATACGATTCAAAATTGGGAACAGGGCCGAAGGAAGCCAGAAGGCCCCGCAATTGCTCTTTTGAGAGTTACAGAAAATAATCCAAAGGCTGTTCTTGAAGCATTACATGCATAGGAATTAAGAAAAAGTTTAGAAAAGCCGCCGTCGAAAAGGGAACCGAACTTATGGTAAAAATTGACAATTCAAAATGTATCAAATGCAAACAATGCATAGACATTTGCCATGAATATTGCATAACTTTAACAGACACTAAACTCAATATTGACTACTCCATTTGCAGTACCTGCATGCAATGCATTGCAATTTGCCCCGAACAGGCCCTTTCCTGGAACAAAGTATTACCGATCAAATTTAACGATAAAAACCTTCCGAACTCGGAAAATTTAGACGAGCTTTTCAAACAGAGAAGAACCATTAGAAAATTAAAAAATCAGACCGTCGACAGAACATTGTTGAAAGAATTGGCAAATTATGCAATGTACGCCCCAACACATTCGCATGATTTTAGGATAATTATTATTGATGACCAATCGATAATCGACAAAATAGATAATGCAATTTTGCATTTTATTTTTCGCATGTATGTTGTTTTTTTCAGGCCCAGGATTATTAAATGGTTTCTGGGTATTTTTCCAACATCTATAAAAACAGAATTTTATCGGGCAAAACCAAAATTGGAAAACGCATTAAAAATAGGAAAAGGGTTTAAATATAGCCCGCCTGCTATTATTTTCATTATTGACAATAAGCGTGTTCCTTTTGCCCGGGAAAGCGCCCAATACGCCTTGTATACAGTAAATTTGATGGCCCAATCAAAAGGGCTTGCCTGTAGAAATCTTGTTGGAAATCAGGGAATAATAAATCGAAGCAAAAGTCTCCGAAAAATCATGAGTATTGGAAGCAATGAAAACATCTTTGGAGCAATGGCAATAGGTTATCCGGATGTTTTCTTTAAAAATAAAATTCCTAACAGAACCGTTAAAATTCAATGGAACGAGCAAAGGTCTTGGTAAAAAAACAATGGCTTTCTTTTTGCAAGATATAATATTGATTTGCGCTATAGTGCGGGTCAAGATAATAAAACGGCAAGAGATAGGCATATTTAAAACAAAATAAGCTTACCGATAATGGTATTTACCGGAATAAAATAAATATGGCTTCCCGAAACCAAGTCTTTCCAATCGCGGGAATCTTCTGATTCATCGCGATTATCGCCCATAACGAAAACCATATTTTGAGGAACTTGAAGGGGGCCAAGATTGTCGCCGACCAAAAGCACGGTGTCCCGTGAGTGAAAAGCAAAATCTTCAAAGAGCTTTTGATCGTTGATATAGACGTCTTTGTTTTTTATTTCCAAAGTTTCGCCTTCCACCGCGATAACGCGTTTCACCAAGCTGTGGTTTTTTAAAACCGGCGACGGAAACGCTATGACGTCGTTTCGTTTCGGTTTTGAGAATCGATAGGTCAATTTTTCCAATAAATACCGACACCCGATATTCACCGTAGGCTGCATAGATGCGGAAGTTACCTGAATGATATCCACCACGAAAATTCGCAGAACAAGCGCCGATGCAATGCCTACCACAATGATTAACGGCAAACGGTTCATGGTGGGTTTTTACTTGAAAAACAGGACGATACCCGCCGGTCCCATTTCAAACCACGACGTCTTGGGGTGCTTTTTGAAATCGTCGGCAAGCGGCGCCATGAATACGGAATAAGCGCCGAGTTCATGCGGAAATTCTTCCGAAGAAACGCGCCGATTATTGTACTTGTTTTTATTGATACAGATCACGATTGAATTTTTATCGTCAACGCTCAGTTTCTCAAGGAACAGAATATCGCGGTCGAAGGAGTAGAGCACTTTCCAGGTCCCCTCTTCACAAAGCGACGGGGTCTGTTTCTTCAATTGATTGACGCTTTTGATCCACGCGGTAATGTCCCACTGCGGTTGCTCGACATCCTTGATTGTGCCCTTGACGACGTCGGTCCTGTTTTTCGCCCCGAATTCATAACCCATGGGAATAAGAACGCCCGCGGAAAAGACGGCGCTGAAAAGATACCGGGATTTTTGTACATCGATCGTGCCGGGGTCCTCGCCCGCCAGCCTCACCGTATCGTGCGATTCCGGGAAACTTATCGACGGCGCTATGCGCTTGTTGCGCTCATGCTGATCAATGCACCACGGTTGGTCGAAGTTCCAATATTTCGACGAATTGTAAAGATAATCGAAACCCGTGCCATGGAGCTGGTCGATTTCCTCAAGCCTGCACCCGAGGGTTTCCGCGAGAAAAAGACTGCGGGGAAAACGCTTTTTGGCCGCCGAAATTAAAAAAGTCCATAAATCGGCCGGGACCTGGTACGCGGCGTCGCAGCGGAAGCCCGAAATGCCCATGTTCTGGAAATAGGCGATGATTTTGTCCCAATAATCCCACAGGCCTTTCTTGTCGGAGCTTCCCCTATTGTCAATTTCAGCAAGGTCGCCCCAAATGGTCACGTTGGAGGCGTTGGACGGGTCGATGGCGCCCGGACACACCAGTTTCCCCTCATGGTCGCGCTTGTACCATTGCGGGTTTGTTTTCACGAGCACGGAATCGAAGGCGGTATGGTTGATGACGAGGTCCATCATGACGTCGCACCCGGCGTTTTTACAGGCCGCGATGAACTTTTTTAGGGGCCGCCAGTCGGAAAGGTCTTGACCCGGCTTGAGAAAAAGCGGGTTTATTTGATAATAATTTTTTATGGCGTACAAGCTGCCCGAATAGCCCGTTTCGTGGAAAGGATTGACATATATCCAGTTAAACCCCATGCCTGCCGCGTGCAGGGCCGACGGGGCCCAATCGTCGATGGTCGGGAAATAGCGGGGAAACAGGTTAAAAATCACGGGGACTTCGTGCGTTGGCGATAAAGCGTTGGTCACAGATCTCCTCCAAGGACGATGTTGTCGATTAATCGCGTTTTGGACGTTTTCATGCGAACGGCGATTGCGATCAACGCCGCGCTGTGAATCGTGTCGAGCGGTTGAAGCGTTAGGGTATTGACGATTTCGATATATTCGGGAGACACAAGCGGCGCGCCGGCGAGGACTTCACCGATAACCGCTTTGAGATTTTCAGCCACGCGCTCACCTTTGTCAAAAAGTTTCGAGGCGGCAAGAAGGCCTTTATATATCAAGGACGATTGCAGGCGTTCCTCGGACGTAAGATAGATATTTCGGGAGCTCATGGCAAGGCCGCTCTTTTCCCTGACGATAGGAGCAACGGCGATCTTGACCGGCACGTTCAAATCGGCGGCCATGCGCTTGATGACTACGACCTGCTGCGCGTCCTTTTGGCCGAATATCGCAACCTGCGGAATTACAATGTTGAAAAACTTGAGCACAACGGTCGCTACGCCTCGAAAATGGCCCGGTCGTGACGCGCCGCATAATGTTCCGGTGATGCGCTCGACCTCGACGTACGAGGCATAATCGGGAGGATATATGTCGCCTTGTTCGGGCGCGAAAACCGCGTCGCAGCCGGCCGCCTCGGCCTTTTCGCAATCGCTATCGAACGGACGCGGATATTTTTGGTAATCCTCGGCCGGGCCGAATTGGATGGGATTGACGAAAATGCTCATGACGGTCGCGTCGCAGAGCTTCCTTGACATTTGAACAAGCGAAAGATGCCCTTCGTGAAGGGCCCCCATGGTAGGGACCAAACCCACGGTCCTCCCGGCCTTGCGAAATTCACGGCACAGCGCGCTCATTTCATCGGGCCGGCGGATGATTTTCATTGCCGGTCTTTCGTACTGTCGGCGTCGTTTTGGTCGGATAGCGACGGTTTGATTTTTTTAATGATCTTTGAATATTCATTCGAACCGAGCGGCTGGTAATAATTGCTTCCCGCCTTTACGTCGAGGATCTGCTCGACGACTTCTTCGCGGTCGTCGCCGTTTTCAACGAAATCGATATTGGATGTGTTGATGATAAGGAGGGGCGAATCCGAATAGTGGAAGAAAAAATTGTTGTAGGCCTTGTTTACCGTATCGATATAGGAATAGTCCATGTTGAATTCAAAGGGCCTCCCCCGCTTTTCGATGCGCTTGAGCAAAACGTCGGTAGTGGCCTGGAGATACACGACATAGTCTATCGTGGGGATTTCCTTTTCAAGGATCCCCGCGACCGTATTATAGAGCGAGAATTCGTTTTCATCAAGATTAATGCTGGCGAATATCTTGTCCTTGTCAAAAAGGTAATCCGTGAGCGTTATTTCGTGGAACAGGTCCTGCTGGTAAAGCGAATCGGTCAACTGTTTGTAGCGGGAAACCAGGAACCAAAGCTGCGTTTGGAAAGCGAAACCCGAACGGTTTTTGTAGAATTTGGAAAGAAACGGGTTGTCTTCGGCCTCCTCGAGCACGAGCCGGGCGTTTAAGCGCTGCATGAGGATCTTACAGAGTTCGGTTTTGCCCGCGCCGATGACCCCTTCAATGGCAAGCGTTCGAATATGGTTGGGAATTTTGATTTGTTTTTCAGCCACGATAGCGCGCACCCATGAAAATCGGTCCTTTAATCGCAATAGATGACAGCTTGTTCCCCGAGCGACTTTATCGCCGTTTCGTAATACCGCGTAAGGGAAACGCCGACACCCGGAATTATAAAATCCGGCAGAATTTCCCGCGCCCCTTCCAGGCAAAAGCGCCTCCGCAAAAAACCGGGATGCGGAAGGACCAAATCGGGCCCCTGTATAATATAATCGCCGAAAGCCAAAATATCCACGTCCGCCGTTCGCGGCCCCTTTATACTCGTGCGGACCCGTCCAAGCTTACCCTCGATGGCGCCGCATAAAGCAAGAAGCTCCCGGGGCGTTCCATCGAACCCGCCGGCCATGACGCAATTGAGAAACCACTCCTGTTTTTCAGGTGTTTCAACGGGCTCGGTTTCCATCATCCGCGACCGCAGAACGGGGAGTTTCAGGGCCTTTTCCACTTCATGGACCATTTCCTCCATGAAACGTCGTTTGGGAGCGATATTGCTCCCCAGGCTCAGGATTACCGGACCCATGTCCTAAAATATGTCTTTCATGACGTTTGTAATCATAATTCAGGTCCGTTCGAATATTTTTATACGGGGCATAGTCAAGGATTGTCGCGATAGGAAACCGTTTCGACGTCGCCAAGGCCCTGCAACTGGGAAGCGACGTTTTCTTTTTTTCCTACGACGGCAATGGCGAAATATTGTGATGACAGATGGTCGCGAATGGCGGCATCGACCTGTTCTTTAGTTATCGACGCAATAGCGCCGCCGAAGTTTTCGACATAGTCCTTCGTGCGCCCGTAGAGTCGCAGCCAAAGGAGTTTTTCGGCGATGTTGCCGATGCCTTCGAGCTGAAAGGCCATGTTCCCTATTGCAAATTGCTTGGCCTTTTCAAGTTCGTCGTCGGTAACGCCGTGCTCTGCCAAAACCCGATAAACCGAAAAAATGGTTTCGAGCACTTCGGCGGTTTGCGCGTTTAAAGTGGCCGTTGAAATCGTGAATATGCCGCACTGTCGGTTTCCGGATATTTGGGAGCTGATACCGTAGGTTTTGCCCTTGCCCGCTCGAACGCTTGCCATGAGACGGGAGGAAAAATTGCCTCCGCCCAAAATGTAATTGGCCAGCGCGAGTGCGTGATGGTTGGGACTAAGCTCGCCGGGAACGGGATGGCCGACCATGATATAGCTTTGCGAAACGTCGGGCTTGTCGATGAGACGCACCCTTGATTTACCAAGGGGCATAAGGGCCCGGCCGATGCATCCGGCGCGTTTCGCGGGAGCGGTCCACGACGAAAAAAGATCGCGCCACTTTTTGACGCTTTCTCCCGGGTCGAAGTCTCCCGCGACGATCAGCGAGCTTTGCGCGGGGGAATAATAATCGCCGTAAAAACCGGCGACCGCGCCTAAGGATATCCGCTTGATTGACGCGAGCGTATGCATCCGTCCGGCGGGATGTGAGGCGCCGCACAAAAGCGAATAAAAATGTTTGTTTACCAAGGCGTTGGCGTCGGAATATTCGGCCTGCAGCGCGGTGAGCATTTCGCGCTTGAGCCTTGAGAATTCGCTTTTTTCCATTCGGGGGTCGCATACCATTTCCCAAAACAAGGGGACCGTGTCGTGGGCGAATTTGGAGAGCATTTTGCAACCAAGCACGATGTGTTCGTCGCCCGCATCGACGAACAATGACGCGCCGGTCTGCTCGATTTTTTCGGAAAACTCCTCGGAGTCAAGCGACCGCGTCCCTTTTTGCATGAGGTTGACGGCGATTTCCGCGGTCCCTTCAAATGACGGAGGATCGGAAAATTCCCCCGCGGGGACTTGCAAGGCGATGGTAAGGCCGTGTTGTTCCTTGTCGGGGACCCACGTTACGTGGAGGCCGCCGTCCAGACGCTCTTCGGTCATTGGAGGAAATGAATACATGGTTTTTCCGGCTTTATGATTTACGAGTGAAAATTCTTCGCGCCAAACCGGCGAAAAAAAAGAGCGGTTTGACTTTTTTCGGTCTTAAATACAGCGTGTAACGGCTTGACTCATTCCAGTATTTATTGGCCGTTTCTCGCAAAACGTCCCGGTCGATCCGCTCAAGGGCGTCCAAACGCTCCACCCAAAGTTTGTAATCGCCCTCGACCGTTTCGGAATAGCCGAGCCGATGGCAGATCTGTTCGGCGCTATAGAGCTCAAAAACCCTGTTTGTCAATGTTGTGTTCTTGACTTTATCGATTTCATTCGCCGTAACGCCCGTTTCCTTGACCGACTCTATTTGTTCCACCATGGCTTTTTCCATGCGTTTCGGTGAAACGTCCGGGGTAAACACGGCCAGAAATAGCGACATCCCCGACCACTTGAGGCATTGGTTTATCCCCCCCACCATGACCGCGAGAGATTGACGCCTGACGATTTCCCGGTGCATTCGGCTGGTCTCGCCCTGGGAAATTATCAGTTGAAGGATCTCGAGATGAAGCGCGTCGAGGTCCGAGGAGGCGGGGGCCGGAAACCCGACCAGAAGAAACGGCACATCGAAGTCAACGCGACGCGTAAGCCATGTTTTTTGGCGGACAAGGGGACGGGGAACGCAAATGGACGGCGCGGCGCCCGCGCCATCGCCGGAAGCGACCCGCCCAAGCGTATTTCTTACACTGTCAATTACGCGGTCGTTATCGTCGAAGTCGCCGACAATGACCGCAACGGCGTTCGACGGTTGATACCATGTTTTATAATATGATTGACAATCGTCGACTGTAATGGCGTTAATGTCCTCAAGCCTCCCAAGCGGACTGATGGCATATGGATGATCGTTATAAAATATCGTACGGAATTCCAGCAAGGCCTTGGTAAGCGGTTGGTTCATGTTGCCCTGAAATTCTTCGATAATAACTTTACGTTCGGTATTGAGGATTTCTTCCGTTATGGAAAGATTGTGCATTCGGTCGGCCTCAAGGGACAAAACCATATCCAGATATTCCTTGGGGACGCTGTTAAGATATGCGGTAACGTCTTCGGCCGTAAACGCATTGCAATGGCCCCCGACGTCATTAATTCGCCGTGCGTGCTCTTCGGGCCCGACGTTCTTGGAGCCGCGAAACATCATGTGTTCAAAAAAATGCGATATTCCCCTGATGCCGTCACGTTCGTTTACGCTCCCGGTTTTATACCACACCTGGACCGAAACAATAGGTGCGCCGATTTTTCTTAAGCAAATGACCTTAAGCCCGTTTTCAATCACGGTCTCGGAAATCGAGTTCAAAAGATTTTCCGGTTTTATATCTTTATTATCGGCGCCGCTCATGGCCTGTTGCGTCCTTTAGTCTCTGTAGCTGAATTATAGACGCGTCCGGCGTATATAATTCCTGCGTACAGAGACTTATCTGCCCTTAGGCAGGTTAAATATTCAGTTCTTGCTTAATTTTATTTTCAAAAACGTCACAAATATACTGAAAAAGCGTTCTCCCGAATTCAGCGTTGAATTTACGCGAAATTGTCGAAGTTTCGGCACAAGGAAATAGCTTTTTAAATTTCTCAGGGTCCCTGCCCGTTTTTTCCCATTTCCGATAAGTCTTTTCATCAACAGCCACGGGGCCTTTTTCATGGTCATTGAAACGGACAAACGTATTGTCCAAATACGCTGCCATTGACAATATACCATATTCGCTCCTGCCGTATTCCTCGCCAGGACAAGATTGTGCGATAAATGATCGGACTTCAACGCTATGTTGCCAATTAAACAAGCACAGTTTTATCGCGGGGTTTCGACTTTGAATCCAATTGACGGCGCTGCAAGTCGCGTGATAATTTTCGTAAACGCCATCCAAAATAATTACCGATTTCACGCCACGCGCCGCCCAGGATTTTACCAGATCGGCAATCACCATTCGCAGCGTTTTTTCCGAAAGCGCGCAGCATCCGTCAAAGGCCCTAAACGCAATTGAATAACCGTAAGGAAGCATGGGGAAAAGGACTATTTTTTTTCTTTTTGACAAAGTATTGGCGATCGAAAAACAAGAGAGTGCCGAAACTCCCATCCCGCCATACTCGGCGCACGGCTCATGTGATCCCAAGGAGAGCATTACGGCTGAACAGGCTTTTAGGGTTTCGTGAATTTCACCAAAGGTCATACGGGAGCTATAAAATGGTGAAAGCGACTCGTTATCAAGAGATATCATTTTATAAGCGTTTGGGTATGGAGAGAAACTGAAATATGCGGCCTTTTTATTAAGCGGAGGTCGTTGAAGGAAAGAGAAAATCGGAGTGAGAGGATTTGAACCTCCGACACCTGCGACCCGAACGCAGTGCGCTACCAGACTGCGCTACACTCCGAAAAATCTCGTCTCACACCATAAAATTGCTGTCGAATTTTAAATAATCGTGTATTTTCGCGGCACAATTATTTAGATTTATAAAATAGCTTTTACTTAGCCCTTTTGCAAGGATTATCCACGATATGTTTCGTTTGAACAATAATAACCGCCACCCCTGGTGGTGGTATTTGACTTGGGGCATTGTTGCCTTAACCTCTTCGATTTCACTGGCGATTGCGCTTGGATTAATCCATTCCTCTGAAAAAGTAAATGCACTATGGATCATAATTGCCGCAGGGTGCATTTATGCGATCGCTTACCGATTTTACGCCGCCTTCATCGCGACAAAAGTCCTGACGCTCGATCCGCGCTCGGTCACTCCGGCGCTGCGTCTGACCGACGGCGTGGACTACGATCCCACGAACAAGTGGGTGCTCTTCGGCCACCATTTCGCCGCAATCGCGGGAGCGGGACCGCTTATCGGGCCCATGCTTGCGGCACAGTTCGGTTACGCGCCTTGTTTCTTATGGATACTTATCGGGGCCACGCTTGCCGGAGCGGTCCACGACTTGGTCATACTCTTTGCCTCGGTGCGAAGAAACGGCACGTCGCTCGCGCAAATCGCCAAAGACGAAATAGGCCCCGTTGGCGGGTTTGCCGCCTCCATCGCGATTATTTTCATCATCGTCGTCGCGCTTGCGGGGCTCGGACTTGCGGTTGTAAACGCTTTGAAAAACAGCCCCTGGGGCGCCTTCACCATCGGACTAACCATCCCTATCGCGCTCGTCATGGGACTATACCTTCGTTTTTTTCGTCCGGGAAAAATCGGCGAGGTCAGCATTCTCGGCGTCGCCGCGCTTCTCATGGCCGTCTTCGCCGGACATTTCGTCCCCCATTCCTTTTTGGGCGTTTTATTTACCCTCTCCGAAAAAAACGTCATCATCTGTTTATGCATCTACGGTTTCATTGCCTCGATTTTGCCCGTCTGGATGCTTTTATGTCCGCGCGATTACCTTTCCACCTACATGAAAATAGGCACGGTCCTTCTCTTGACATTAGGTATCATCATCATGCATCCGGCGCTGCAAATGCCTCCCGTTACGCGATTTGTGCACGGCGGCGGCCCCATAATTCCCGGACATCTTTTCCCGTTCATGTTCATCACCATCGCCTGCGGCGCCATATCGGGCTTCCATGCGCTTATCGCCTCGGGAACGACCCCGAAAATGATCATGTCCGAACGCCAGATCCCTCTCATCGGCTACGGCGCAATGGTCACCGAAGGCTTCGTTTCCATGATCGCCCTTATCGCCGCCGCCATTTTGGTCCCCGGCGATTATTTCGCCATCAACTCAAAGCTGTCCCTCCACGCCATTGCGGCGCTGGGCTTTGCGCCCGATAAAATCAACGACCTTTCCGCCCTGGTCGGCGTCAATGTGCAGGGGCGGCCGGGAGGGGCGGTATCGCTTGCGGTCGGGATGTCTTCTATTTTGTCAAACATTTCCGGCATGAAGCGCCTCATGCCCTATTGGTATAATTTCGCCCTCATGTTCGAAGCGATGTTCATCCTTACCACCGTCGACGCCGGAACGCGCGTGGCCAGGTTCCTTGTGCAAGAGCTTGGGGGCCTGGCGTACAAACCGCTTTCGCGGCCCCGTTGGCTTCCGGGGATGGTCATAACAAGCCTGGTTGTCGTGATGGCGTGGGGATATTTGATTTATTCCGGGAACGTATCGAGCATTTGGCCCATGTTCGGCGTTTCGAACCAACTGCTTGCGGCCATCGCCCTTGCGGTGGGCACCACGATCATCATAAAAAGCGGAAAACTCAAATATGCTTGGGTGACCTTCGTTCCCATGACCTTTATGTTCGTCACGACATTAACGGCTTCATGGCAGCTTATGCATATCTTCCGAATAAACGCGCTTCAAGCCTCCACGGCCGCGCAGCGGTTTACCTTCAACCTCGACGCGGGGCTCGTCTTTTTAATGGCGCTCCTGGCAATCGTGTTCCTGTCCGACGTTCTGATCAAATGGATTGGCTGGATACGCCGCTTTCCGTAATGTCCTGCGGCAGTTGCTTGCTGGCCTTTGCGCCGAGTTTCCTGATTTCCTCGATCCGCCCCACCACGTTTCCGCGCCCGTCTTTAAGGCGCTTCATGGCCATGTCGAACGAATCCCGCACACCGTCAAGTTTTTTCTGCGCGTCAAGCATGGTCTCGACGACAAGCGCCACCTGGTCGTAAAGCCTTCCCGCCCGGTCGGCGATGACCTCGGCGTTACGGTTTTCGTTTTCCCTGCGCCACATTTGGGCGATCAGCTTAAGGGTGAGCATCAGGGTCGCGGGTCCGGTCACGACCACGCTTCCCGCGGCCAAATCGTAAATGAGGTCGCGGTCCCGCTGGTGGGCAAGTTGATAGGCCGGTTCAACCGGCACGCACATGATGACGAAATCCAGGGTCCGATTGCCTAAAAGTTGCTGGTAGGCTTTTTGTTTCAATTCCTCGATATGTTTTCTGACCGATACGATGTGTTCGTCAAGGTCGGCCTGTTTCTTGATTTCGTCGTGCTCGGAACAATACCGCTCGTATGCCGTGAGCGACACCTTCGAGTCCACGATCACGGCCTTGTTTCCCGGCAAATTGACGATGAAGTCGGGTTTCTGAAGCCGCCCGTCCTCGGTGCGCAAGCCGGCTTGACGCTCGTATTCCCTGCCGCATTCAAGTCCCGACGCCTCGAAAATCCGTTCGACGATGAGCTCTCCCCAGTTCCCTTGCGTCTTGGAATCGCCTTTAATGGCGCGGGCGAGGTTATTGGCGTCCTCGCTCACGCGGCTGTTGAGTTCCTGCAATTGGCGCACTTGTTCGAGCAGTTTGGCCATGCCCGCGGTATCGTCTTTATGCACGTCGTCGATGCGCTTGCGAAACGATTCGAGCTGCTCCCGCATGGGCAAGAGCAGGCTTCCCAGTTTTTCCTTGTTCTGTTCGGTAAAGGCCTTCCCTTTTTCCTCGAATATCCGGTTCGCGAGATTTTCAAACTCCGTTTTCATGCGCGCCTCGGATTCCCGTAGGAGTTTTACCTTTTCCTGCGCGCCCGTTCGTTCATGTTCCAAATCGGCCTCGAGCCGGGCATTGCGCGCGCGCAGGTCTTCGGCGAGCCGCTCCCTTCCGCGCAGTTCTTCAAGCTGCGCCTGGAGCTGTTCTCCCAAAACCTTGAGCCTGGTCATTTCATCGCGTTTTGGGGCGCTGCGCGCAAGGAACAGCGCTATATAAACCATGGCCCCCGCCGCCGCGATCAGGGCAACGAGGGGCATACTTTGCGTGAGGGTATGCATTATTTCGATTTTCTCCCTTTGTCCTCAATATCGATCTTGACTTTCACCATCGCCGGAGCGCCCGCGACCATTTGGACCTGGTCGGGCAGCACGAGCTTGACCCTGAGCGTCGCGGACTGCGTAATTTCATCCAGATTAATCGGCTCCGTATGGACCGAAAGGAACTCTTCCTTTCTTTCCTGCGGCACGGCGACCTTGACGGTCCCGGGCTGCGCCGCGGCGCCAAGCAGCCGCACATTGGGCGGAAGGTTTTTTTCAAAGCGGATTTTCACGGGCAGCTCCATGTCGACCAGGCTATAGGCCCTGAGCTTGATGACGCGCGGCTCCACCTGGCTTACCTCGGTCCCGGCTGGTTTATTGAGAATGGCGTTTTCGGTCACCGGAAACTCCTGCATGCCGTCGCGAATACCCGCCAGGTCAAGCGAAATCGCCATGGCGTTCGTCTCGCCGGAAAAATCGCGTTCCGTGCCCGACAGCGACACGCGCACCTCCATGGGTTTGGGGTTGTCGATCATGAAATTCGGCGGAAGGTTTTTCCATTCCACGGGCGCCGTAAACGTGCGGTGCACGGTTTCCGCCCGAAACGCGAAAAACATCCACAGCGAGCACGCCAGCAAAAGCGACAGCGCCTTGGTCCCGATATTCGAACGAAGCCACGTGAAGCGGGCCTTGGCCGCGTTTTTCGGCTTTACATACGCATAAAACTTGTCCAGCCTCTCCTTCAGGGCGGTCGGCGACAGGGGCGCGTCGAGCCTGCCGTGTTCGGCGACGCTTATGGTCCCGCGCTCTTCCGACACCACGATGACCAGCGCATCGCACATCTCCGAAAGCCCGACGCCCGCGGCGTGGCGCGTGCCCGCTTCGCTGCCCTCTTTGACATGTTGCGAGAGCGGCAGATAAACGGCGAACCTGTCGATCCATTCCCCTTCAATGATCACGGCGCCGTCGTGCGTTGGAGACTGCGTGTTAAAGAGCCCATAGAGCAGCGGATAGCTGATCCGGCCGTTAAGCGAAACCCCGCCCCGAATATGCCGCTCCAGGGGTTCGCGCCCCTTAAAAACAAGGAGCGCCCCTATTTTATTTTCGGCGAGTTTTTGCACCGCCTCGATGATCATGTCGGTGGTTTGCGCCGAGGCCACGGACCGCTGTTTCGACCTGAGCGAACTCCAGGTCGCAAAACGCTCGATGGCCCTGCGGATGTCGGTCTGGAACACGATGACCAGCGCGATCAAAACCGCGGTAAAGCCGACCCGGAAAAGCCACGAGGTCAAAAACATGTCGAAGCGCTGCGCGCAAATATAGAGCGCGGTAATAAGCCCGATTCCCACCACAAACGAGCGCGAGGCCCTCTGTCGCAGCCAAACCAGGCAAAAATACAGCAATATCGAAATAACGACAATGTCAAGAATATCGGCAATGCGCATCGGAGAAGAACGTTCCTTTCATGGTAAAAAATTACAACATGCAGCAGGTAATGCAAACAAATCTCTTCGGCCATCCCAAAGGTCCCTCGGCGTTAAGCCCGAGGCCCAAGCGGTTTAGTGTTTGCTCCGGACTTTTCATTATGTATATTAAATTATCGACCGACTCACTTTTTTTAAAAGAAAGGGCTTTTTTTTATGAAAAGGCTTTTTGCTGTCGCACTGGTCTGCTTGGGTATCGCAAGCTCCTATGGACAAATAAATTTCAGCGGTGACGTGCAATATCGTTTTCGCTACGAATGGAACGCGCTGCACGCCATTCCCGACAGCACCCGCGGCGACTACACCAACCGCTATGCCTGGAACCTGAAAGGCTCGCTCACCAAAGACAACATGTTTTTCGGCCTGCGGCTTTCTAACCCCCAGGGGTTCGCCACCGACAATATAACCGACAATCTTTCTACGCTTGCTCAAGGCAATTACAACATGGTCAGCATTCCCGAAATGTATTTCAAGTGGACCGTGTCGCGTTTTTCCGTTTCGGCGGGTATCATTCCGGTCCAAGGAAACACGGTCCTCGACCTTGTAGTTTATGAATACGCCAAATATATCGATTTCCGGAAAAACATTTATGCGGGAACCGACCCCTGGTGCAATTTAATGAACAATTCCCAAAAAGGCGTTTCCCTGAATTACGACGTCAAACAATATGGGGATTTTACCGTTAAAGCCGGGCTGCTCTCCGCAATGGCGAAAGACACCGCTTCTTATATCTATAAACCGGGCGAGCAGTTCAACAACGACCAGGTGCGCTTCATGCTGACCGTGCCCATGGCGTATAAAGGAGATTTTTTCACGGCAATGCCCATCTTTCACGTCCGCGCCAACGCTTATCAAAGCGCCGACGGCATGCAGTCGAACAACTCCTACGCGGGCGGTCTCGATGTTGGGATAAAACCCGTCAACCTGATCGGCGTCAAACTCGGTTTCGCTTACGGTACGTATAAAAACGATGCGCAGAAAAACGATTCGGGATATGCGGCGGTCAACCCGTTCGGCCTTCTGGCCTATACCGGGTTTGTAATCAGGCCGGGATACGGGGAAATCAGCGCGGACTTTAAATATAGCCTTGCGCAGGACAAGCTCAATAAGTACATTTTAAACGATACCGTCACCAACCGGCATGACCAGCTTTTTTTCATGGATTTAAATTACGGCATGCCGATCAGAAACTTGATCATTATGCCGAGGTTTAGACTCTGGCAGCGCTTTAACGACGTTACGGGCAATACGCTCATGACCGTTCGGCCGGAATTTATTTTAAAGGCCTCGTTCTAAAATGGAGCGGGCGGGCTTGTCCCGCCCTTTTCATTTCCGTACCCGCTCCGCAGGGTCATTTTCCAATAACGATTTTTCCCGCCCACGCGTCCCGCCCGTCAACCGCTATTCGGCAGGCATAGACGCCTGCGGGGACCTTTGCGTCCCAAATCGCTTCGTGTCGGCCTGCGGAAACGTCCTCGGCTACCATATTGGCAACCTGTCTGCCGGACTGATCGACGATATTCATGCTCACATGCCGGGCGTTTTGCACGGTGTAACTCATCACCACGGTCCCCCTTGACGAATTGTAACGAACGCCGTACAAGGAGGCCGCCGCCGCGCCGCTCATGCGATACGAGGCCGGCGTTGCGCTGCTGCCGTATCCCGCGGCCACGATGTTGGCCTGGACGGCATTTTCGGTCGTATCCGAAGGATATCCGGTGGTCATGGCGCCCTCAAAGAATGTTCCGATTGCGGAGTTGGTGTTGTCGCCTCCGATTCCCAGAATGATGGCGCCTTGCTTGGTCATGGGGTTGTAGCCTGCTTTGGTGGGGCGCGCTCCGGAATACATGGTCGTTATGGTCCCTTTTTGCGCATTGCCGCCTTTTATCGCAAACTCGTTTGGCCCACCCTTGACCATGGCCGTCACGTAGTCTAAGGGAAGGGGCGTATTATTATTGTTGACCTCCGCCCCACCGGCAAAAAGGCCGTTTTCAAGGTCCGCCATGACCCAGGGACCGCTGCCGGAGCCATGACCCCACGAGGTGCTGGTCCCCATATAAATAGCTTCCATTGTACCGTTACCGTCGTCCGTATTGTTGGTTTCAGCGTTCCCGTAGTCAAAACAACAACCATTGTTCACGTGGGTTCCGCTCGTCACCATGTATAAACCCTCCGGCTGATCGCCGGTTGCTATGCCCGAAGTCTTGTCGATACGATAGCCGACCCCGATATTCACATAAACGGCGTATACCGCATGACCTCCTACTTTAAGCGCAAGACCGGTTGCGCTCGCCTCCACGTCGGCGGTGCCTCTCTGGCCTTTGGGCGCCACGGTGAGGTTGTTGCCTTTTGGGGATTGGTCGTAGATAATCGAGATAGTGCCCGTCGTGCCGGACAAAAAGGAATCCTGCGCGACGGTGTTCGCGAAGCCCCCGGCCTTTAAAACGCCGATGTCCAAGGTTTTACTGTCCGATTTGCGCCTTACCTGGTAGAGGGGCCCATTGTATGCCGCGTAGAGGGCCCGCACGGTACTATGCGCCGCAACGCAGGGTGTTCCTCCTGCTGCGTAAATGTCGCAAGGACAGGTCGCTGCCGCAAAGGCGCCTTGGAATGCCATACTTAAGCTGATAACGGCCGTCAGGGCCATTATCGGATTTAAACGATTAGAATTACCTGAGTTTTTCATAAAAGCCTTCCCCCTCACAGATTTTAAAATAGAGAATCCCAATAGTGCATTTGCATAGCCTAAAGATAAATTATGGTGAAGAAATGTGGTGACTTCGGGCGCAATCTATAAATAAATTGAAAGCCCGATTAATACCGGATTGGAATTAAAAGAAAAACCTTTTGTTGTCGATTGATTTGCTATCGACGGAGTAAGATTGCTTCCATTAACTAAATAATTAGCCCGACTATAATTTGCCGAAGCATTCAAGGAATACTCGGCAAATAATGAAAATTGTTTGCTGAAAAACCATTCAACGCCTAAACAACCGTTTAATCCGCCCGAAATGGTGTTTGTTTTAATTTGTTCATAGGAGCCCGTTGAAAATTGATAGGAATATTTTCCAAAGGGCCCATATCCGTAGTACAAATAGAGGTTTTTATTTCTATAAGCATATTTTAGCTTGGTTATATATAAAGCCAGGGAAAAAGAATCCGACTCGTTTTCACTTGTTCCATAATTTGGATTATAGATAGTGCTACTTTCCTCGATTCCGGCGGTTATTCGTACTCCTTCCGTAGGAGTCGTCATTTTTTTAAATGATATCATTGTCCCTGGTATTAAAGATGATACATCCTGCAAACCATTTGTTTTTATCTGAAAAGAATATTTTAAAGGTTCATAGTAATTTGGTGCTTCCCCGAAAGTCAAAACGACGGAAAAAACAATGGTTAGAAAGCATACTTTGCGGTTCATTGTTGGTCTAAAAATGTCGAGCATAATTCCCTCCGTTTAGATGTTAATTTTTTTTTCTCTTCCACGCTCTTTTCCTGTTCCAAAATCGATTGCAATTCTTTTTCATCAATTATTTCTTGTTCAGAGCGACGGGCATGGTATTTCATAATTGATCCTCCGGGGAACCGAAAATCAATTGTTGTGACAGTGTAACGACAATCCACTTGTATGAATAACGCGTTTATTATTTCTTTTCAAGTAACTTATTTACGTGGCGGTCAAAATCCGATTCTAAAAGTCTGTCCTGGATTATCCGATACTTTTCATATTCTTTTTCAGCAAAGGTTTTCGCGATAGCGGCGCTAACGGTTCCCGGATTGTCCAAAATATCCTTCTCATTAAACTTCAAGAACGCATTGAGTTTTTCCACCCAATCTTTCATTTGCATTACTTTTCGATCATGTGCCTGCATTTCGGCGTAGTCCAGATACATTGAAACGATCCGGTTAAGGCCGGTTAATTCCTTTTCTGCCAGATAATTCTTTGCAATACTAACGTCCGTTTTCCGGATTTGTCCCTTGGGGGCATTTTTCCATGTTGTTAAGCCCATATTCGCTTTTTGGCTGTCGGCACGGGTGTAAATAATCTCGGCGGCTGTTTGACGGCTAATCGCCCAATGCAACTTGTTCTGTACCGTGGCAAAAAAACGTTGTGTTATGTCGCTGTTCGCGTCGTAATCCGCGCTGCATTGAGCATAGATATCCGTAATTTTCTGATAAAATCTTCGTTCGCTGGAGCGAATATCCCGAATTCGCGCCAATTGTTCTTCAAAGTAGTCTTTACCAAAGATATTATTAGGGTTTTTTAGCCGTTCATCATCCATGGTAAAACCCTTAATAATATATTCTTTCAAGCGCTCCGTCGCCCAAATGCGAAAATGAGTTGCCTGTGTCGAATTGACACGGTAGCCAACCGAAATAATTGCGTCAAGATTATAGAACTTAACTTCATTTGTTTGTGTTTTTCCCGGGATAGCGCCGTGCTGAGTGGTATGTTCCAAAATGGAACTAACCGCTTCTTCATTTAGCTCACCGCTTTCGAAGATGTTTTTTAAATGCTTGGTTATCGCGGGTCTTTGAACACCGAACAAAAGCGCTATTTTATCTTGTGTAAGCCAGATGTTTTCATCGCGCAGAAAAATTTCGACTTTTACCTTACCGTTTGGCGTTGTGTAAAGCAAAAACTCCGTGAAGCTATTATTGGGAACAATGGATTTTTTTTTCTTATTCACGCCGCGCCTCCATCTTCTCCCCCTTTGACCGCTACTATAACGTTTTCCTGTTTGCATCGATTTTCGTATTCGGTTTTCCTGGCACGCTAAATTTTGTGGCGCAGGGATGCGCTATTTTTTGCATTTTATTTCTAAAGAATCCGAAATTTCATGAGATTTTTTAAAACTTTTTACAATAAAAATCGATTCAAAAGGTATTGCAATTGAAATCCCAATTCCAGTACATCCTATTGCAATTTTCTGTTTTTCTGAAAATCCATGTAAAGTTGCATTGGGAGCTGGGTCGGATGGAGTAAGAAGTTCAAGGCATGTTACACTTGCTGCAATAGTAATTCCAAGCAAAATAATAACCGTGACTCTATTTACGGTTTCTTTTTTATCAATAACTTTTAAGCTATCGCATTCAGAAGAATGAACAGGAATATAAATTATCAGAATTAGAAAAATAGCGACTATATGTCTCACAATTTTCCAATATCTAGTCTGTTAGGCGATGTGGCAGTTGACTCCTTTTTCTCCCCCGTGCCCTTTTCCTGTTTCTTGCCGGTAATATTTTCAATCGCGAATCTTAGTATTTGAAGATTATCATAGTGCTTATTTCCCGATGTAAGTTTTTCATAAAATCTATTGGGTTCCCGTTTTTCTAATTGCAATATCATCAGCCTTATTGCCCGATCGATTTCATTTCGATCACTTTCAAAATGAATTTCACCGCGGAGAATCAAAGATTTATAGGTGTGATTGCAACTATCTATTTCAAAACCATCATCCTCAATTATTGTAACACAAGCTCGCGGATTGGATTTAATAAAATCGATTTTTTGGCCCTCTTTGCCGCAATGGAAAAAAAGAACATTTCCAACCTTATCGTATCCATAGCTCAAGGTAATGACATACGGTTCATCATTCTTTGATAATCCGACTATGCCGTATTTCCCCTTTTCCAAAATTGATTGCAATTCTTTTTCATCAATTATTTCTTGTTCAGAACGACGGATGTGGTATTTCATAATAGATCCTTAGATAAATTACCGAAATGGACTTCAATAGTATTTTTACCTTCCTGTTTCGTGAAAATTAGGAACTCGGTGGTACTGTTTCGAATTTGAAGCTTTTTATTTTTCATTTTATTACCCTAATTTTGCTAAAATGGGTCGGTTTATTGTCCTGCAACGTACCATACACCGCCGAAGTTGTCTGATTGCCGACATGACGGTGCGAGCGGATCGAAGACACCGACGGAGGCATCAAACGGGCAATTTGGGGCGGCGCTTTTATTGCCCGGTATGCGTGTGTTGGGGTATCGTGCTTTTATTGCTTTCACATTTCGTTGTCGTTTTTTTCAAAATAAAGTTCGGGTAAAATAATCATTACTTCTTTTTCCGCTCCTTCTCTCAACCAGTAAAGAATGAAGTTTACTTTTCCACTTTTTATTTCGTAATTTTTCTTTTTCATGTTCTCAATTTGTCTGAGGAATTGCTGTGAGAATTTTAAAACCGATTGTCCTTTTGAATTAAGGCATTCATCTCCTTTTAAAACCAATGGATCTCCGCTTGTTAATTGAGAAATCAGATATTGCTTGTTGTTAAAATAGTCCAGCCAGACGTCTTTAAAAGTCAGGTTTATTGCCACTTCATTTGGCGGCAAGTACATGCCGTTATCCTCTAAATGTTCCATATTTTCTACTGAAATGTGGTCAAGGAAATTTGAGTTCAGATGAACAATTAAATTTATCTTTGCCCTTGTCATGGCAACATACAATTGACGCTTGGCTTCGTCCGTGGCCGGGTTGTAGTTCTGAAGCATCAGGAAAACATTGTCAAATTCTTTCCCTTTTGCTTTATGAATTGTTGAAACGAAAATTGTTTCCCCATTTTCGCTAAAAAAATCTTCCAACCTGGATTCAC
>Ga0182027_10004919_pt1 | contig 20508 bp, 12 predicted proteins | sample 712E1DmetaG_FD_121300 | JGI IMG/M metagenome (GOLD analysis project Ga0182027, IMG submission 121300) | Permafrost microbial communities from Stordalen Mire, Sweden - 712E1D metaG (Illumina Assembly) | ecosystem: Environmental > Terrestrial > Soil > Wetlands > Permafrost | place: Sweden...
TAGTTAGATTGGGATTAAAACAAATTGTGATGGGAATAGACGAAGTATCATCAGTAGAAGAAGCAATAGATGGGCAGGAAGCGCTGGCAAAAATCGAGAAGAATAAATATGATTTAGTAATTCTTGATATATCAATGCCCGGTTTAAGCGGTATGGATATTCTAAAGACAATGAAAGACAACAATGTGAAAGCAAACGTATTAATTCTAAGTGTGCATCCGCAGGAGCAGTATGCTGTCAGGGCATTTAATTTAGGCGCATCGGGTTATTTATGTAAAGGCGATGTAAATGAAGAGCTGTTATTAGCAATAAAAAAAATTGCTTCCGGCGGTAAATATATTTCTTCTTCTTTAGCAGAAAAAGTTGTTTTCGATAAAAAATATGATTTTAATAAATTACCTCACGAAAAACTATCCGAGCGTGAATTCCAAATAATGCTGATGCTGGCTGAAGGAAAATCCGTTAAAAAAATTGCCGGCGAGCTTTTCATAAGCGATAAAACAGTCAGCACATACAGGAAGCGCCTTCTTGATAAAATGGGCATGCAGAGTAATGCGGAACTTATTCATTACGCTATCAATAACAATTTGATTGAATAATTTTTCACCATGCCGCATTCACCGATATTCCTCAGAACCGTGTAATGTTGGAAGGCTATAATGTAAAATTATTTTTGTGTCACCCCGCTGGGGCTTCTTGATTTCTTTTATTTGACTCTTCTACTAATATGTCGCTGCTCTGCAGCTTTGCAAAGTCCCACATGCAATTTTGTCCTGAGCCCCATCGGGGTGACATATTAGTAGAAAAATGATCCCAAATAAACCCTTCTTGAGCCCCATTCGGGGTGACATATAACTTATTTTCCCATGAGGTTAGTCCCGGTAGGGACGAAATCCTTATAACAAAATGAATAAAGAAAAGAAACTAAAATCCCGAAGGGATGATATTATTATAGTAAAATATCCATGAAAAAAATTCCGAACTCCGAAGGAGTGACATTATTATAGGGGTGATATACCTGTCCGCCGCTAGGAGGATTTATAACAAATGGCAACACCATAGAATTATTTTTTTCTTAGACAGCGGGACGGAAAACCTGTCCGCCGCTAGGCAGCATGTCCGCCGCTAGGCGGAAGGATTTATAACAAAATGAATAAAGAAAAGAAACTAAAATCCCGAAGGGATGACATAGTAACTGCTAAATTACTCTACCCATTTAAACAAATGTTGTTCCTCGTATTGAATTTCAAAATTCTTCAACATTCGAATATATTCTTCTTTATTTATGGCTAACAATTTGTGCTTATTGTTTTTAATAATTCCGGCAATATATTTATATAGCTCATCCTTCCATGAATCAGAAATTACACAATTACGATCTTGAACAATAAAAACAATATGAACATAAACTTGAGTAAATGAATCTGCCATTTCTTTTTCTCCCTTCTTGAAATTATAAAATTTAAATATAATTAGAAATATTTAAGGAATAAATAACAACAAGCCGTTTCTGTGTCATCCCTCCGGGATTCCAGAACTTTGTGGTGATTTCTCTTTGTTATAAATATTTCGTCCCTGCCGGGACTTATCTCATAAGAAAATAAGATAGTATAATTTTAAAAACAACGCAGCGTGCAATAAATCTTCTAAATCCCGGAGGGATGTCATACCCGCCTAATCGGGCAGGCCTGTCCGCCGCTAGGCAGATTTATAACAAATAGCAACGCCATAGAATTATTTTTTTTCTTAGTCCCGGTAGGGACGAAAACCTGTCCGCCGCTAGGCAGATTTATAAAAAGTATGAACAAAAAGAATAAATAAAATCCCGGAAGGATGACATAGTAACGGTTCATTTTTATTTATTCATCAAATACTTCTATAAATCTTATTTGGAATTCGATCTTGTCTTAGTCCCCGATTCATAGGCATTGCCACAGTGTGGAAGTGTCATACCCGCCTAGTCGGGCATACCTGCCTGTCCGCCGCCAGGCAAAAGGAAGGATTTGTAGAAATAACGATTCCTTAAACCCCCCTCTAAATCCCGGAGGGATGATATATTTATAACAAAACGAACCCTCCCAAAATCCCCTTCCTGAGCCCCCCAGCGGGGTGACAGAAAAATAATTTTACATTATAGCTCTCAAACATACACGGTTTTAAGGAATATCGGTGAATGCGACTACCCGGTTGAAGCTAAACCTCCGAGGTTGAAGCCAAACCTCGGAGGTTATATTCCATTGTAATGTTTTATTATTTTGTAAAAGTTCATGCTTTTATTTTAGCATTCCAATATTACGCGGTTCTGAGGAACACCGGTAAATGCGGCATTGTGAACAAATTGGGCAACGGATGTCACATATCCGTTACTATGCCATCCTTTCAGGATTCAGGAGGTGGTTTTTTAGGGGGATCGTTTTGTTATAAATATTACGCCCCTACCGGGGTTCAGAACAGTTGGGAGATTATTATTTGTCTACCTAAACCTCGGAGGTTGAAGCCAAACCTCTGAGGTTAATAATGAAAGCCCGGACATTATTGGCTTTTCTGCCAGAGGCGGATTATAGCCTATTAAAATAAATCAAAATGCACAAACGGGTGAGAATTTTAATGTTTGTCAGGCAAACCCTACATAAAAATCAGCATTTCCCCTATATCCTTTTTACCCTGAATAACATAGCTTCTTTTTCTCTATTTAGCCATTGCACTAAAAGAAATGGAAAATGAAAATAGTAATTACCGATGATTCCGCGCTGCTTCGCGATAGAATTAAAGAATCTTTGAGATGAATAATCTCAAAAATATTGATAACCAAAAAATTGTTTTGTTCAGTCTCGATGAACCGGGATATGCGCTTAACTTATCCGCAGTTGAAAGGATAATCCGGGCGGTTGAAATTACTCCTTTACCGAAAGCTCCGGATATAGTTTTGGGTGTTATAAATTTTCAAGGGGAGATAATACCGGTTATTGATATTCGCAAACGGTTTCACCTGCAGTCTCATGAAATAAATTTAGAAAATCAATTTATTATTGCACGAACATCAAAACGGTTTGTTGTGCTTGTAGTGGATTCAGTTGTTGGTGTTTATGAACTTAACGACAATCAAGTTGTAGATGCTGAAGAAGCATTCCCGTATGCAGGTTATCTTTCCGGGGTGGCAAAAATTGAAACTAATATTGTCTTAATAAATGACCTCGAAAAATTTCTTTCACTTGATGAAGAGCAAAAATTAGATAAAGCGCTTAACGAAAACGAAGTATGAAGCATACTCTTTCAGAAAATATTTTATTGCAACTGAGCGAATTTATCGCCGATAAGCTTGCACTACATTTCCCCAAGAACAAATGGGATGATCTGGAACGTAATATTGCTTCAGCTGCAAAAGAGTTCGGTTATAAAGAAGTAGAAAATTTTGTTCAACGCATACTATCTTCACCTTTGACACACGAACATATAGAAATATTAACTACTCATCTTACAATTAATGAAACATATTTTTGGCGTGAACACGAAACCTTTGAAGTATTAGAACAAAAAATTCTTCCTGAATTAATTCATTTGCGCCGGGAAGAGAAAAGAATAAGAATTTGGAGCGCAGGGTGTTCAACCGGCGAGGAAGCATATTCAATTGCAATAGTTCTCAACAGATTGATTCCAAATATTAAAGATTGGAATATTACAATTCTTGCAACAGATATTAGCCCCCGTATTTTACGCAAAGCAGCAACCGGCGAATATAGCCAATGGTCCTTTCGAGGCACACCAATTTGGTTAAAAGAAAAATATTTCTTACATAAAGAGAATAATAAGTTTGAGATCGTTTCTGAAATCAAAAATATGGTAAAATTTGAATATCAGAATTTGGCTGAAGATGTTTTCCCATCGCCGCTGAATAATACAAATGCAATGGATATAATTTTTTGCCGTAACGTACTTATGTATTTTACACAGAATCGTGTTAAGCAAGTTGTGCGCGGTTTATATAATTCACTTGTAAAAGAGGGTTATCTTGTAGTTTCTGCAAGTGAACTTTCTCTTCAATATTTCTCTGAATTTGCAGCGGTTAATTTTCCCGGAATGGTTCTTTATAAAAAAACTTCTAAGAAAACCAAAATTCAGCAGGCAGCTCCGGTTATATACGACGAACCAAAACCAATAATATTTCAATTACCTTTGCAGCCAATCAATACTATTGAAGAGGCAGAATTCGTAGTCCGGAAAATTGAAAATGAAATTCTTCCGGAAATAGAGAAACCTGTGCATATAAATTCAACTTATGAAGAAGCATTATCATTCTATTCTCAAGGCAGCTACGCTGATGTAATTGATAAACTTCAGAAAGAAGATCAAACACCGGAAGAACAAATACTTTTAATACGAGCTTACGCAAATCAAGGGAAACTTTCCGGGGCATTAAAATCATGTGAAAAGGCAATTTCCGCGGACAAACTGGACCCAAAACTGTATTATTTGTATGCAACAATTCTTCAGGAAAACAATCAATTAAATGAAGCGGTCGCATCGCTGAAACGCGCAATATATTTGGACTCAAACTTTGTTTTATCATACTATTCATTAGGAAACATATATCAGCTTCTCGGAAATTATGGTAATGCAAAAAAGTGTTATGAAAATGTTCTGGCGATACTAAATAAGTGCAGCCAGGAAGATATTCTATTTGAATCTGAAGGACTAACAGCCGGCAGATTTAAAGAAATAATAAATGCCACTATCCAAACAAGAGCGTATTTATGAAGAAAACTCGGACTGAATCCGAACAACCGGATAAGGCAAAAATTGATTGGAACGAAATTAGAAGCAGAGTTAATTCATTGCAAGAATCTCTTGATCACAAAATTATACTACTACCGGAAGAAAAACGATCCATACTAAAAGCAAGGGCGCAAGCTTTAGCGGTTGAAAAAGAAGATGAAACTTCTCAAAAAGAATTTATAGAAATCATCGAATTCAGTTTAGCTTCGGAAATTTATGGAATTGAAACTGCATTTATCCGCGAGGTTTATCCGCTGAAAGATTTTACAACTCTGCCCGGAATTCCATCTTTTGTACTTGGAATTGTGAACGTGCGCGGTCAAATTATTTCGGTAATTGATCTCAAAAAATTTTTCAACCTGCCGGAAAAAGGTTTAGGGGAATTGAATAAAGTTATTATCATCCGCAATGAACGGATGGAGTTTGGCATCCTGGCAGATATCATTCACGGCACGCGTTCAATATCACTTGATTCAGTTCAGAGTTTGCCTGTTTCAACAAATGAAATTGGGGCAGAGTATTTGAGAGGAATAACCAACGATCATATTATAATCCTTGATGCTGTAAAAATTCTCGATGATGAAAGAATTATAATACATCAGGAAGCAGAATAAATTTTTTTAAAAAAGGAAAAATAATAATGAAATATTTTACTAACCTATCTACCCGCACAAAATTACTATTAAGTTTTGGATTGATCTGGTTAATGTTGTTGGTGGTAATTATTGCTGCCTACCGCGGTATCCAGGATATAACTCAATCTGAGAAGGAACTGCACGATGTCCAATTTACAATTGATAATGTTCTTGGCGATCTAAGAGCCGACCAGTTCATCAATAGAGCCTCAATTCTGGATATGATGCTTACTAAGAAGAAATCTGATCAGTCGGCAATCGAAAAAACTATATATGAAAATGCGCAAAAAATTAATGATGGTGTCGAAAAACTGGTCAGACTGGATACAAGTTCAGCCGCCCAAAGTCAGTTTAAAGAATTGAAGGATAATATTAGCGCATACCAGGAGACAAGAAATGAAGTGATTAAATTAATTAGAGATGGGAAAATTGAAGAAGCCAAAATATTGGGAACCGGAGTACAGGGCGATCGTTTTGAAAAAATCAGAACAATATTAACAGATTTAAACATAAAGGCATATAAAGATTCCGATCAAAAACTAAAACTTGATATGAAAGAAGCAGATTCGTCAATACTTCTTTTTATGATATTTGGAATAGCAGCGCTGTTTTTAAGCATAATAATGATAATATTGTTAAATAGAACAATTGCAAAACCGCTCAACAGGATAACAAAAACTGCTTTGCTCATTGCAGAAGGTAATTTGAAAGTTGAGGTAATAGCAGGTGAAAGAAAAGATGAAGTAGGAATACTTAATCTTGCTTTTTGCAAGATGGTAGAAAAACTACGCGGATCTATTAAAAATATTATTGAAGGAGTCAACTTAATTGGTTCATCAGCGAGTGAAATATTAGCAGCCACAACACAAGTTGCATCTGGCTCAGCAGAAACAGCAACGGCAATAAGTGAGACAACGGCAACAGTTGAAGAAGTCCGTCAAGCGGCACAACTCTCCAGCCAAAAAGCAAGCCGTGTCTCAGAGAATGCACAGCAAATCGCTCAAGTAACTCAGGTCGGTCAAAAAGCAGTTGATGAAACTATAAACGGAATGAATGATATACAAAATCAAATGGAAGCAGTTGCAAATACAATTGTCCGTTTAAGCGAACAGAGCCAGCAGATCGGAGGAATAATTGCTTCCGTAACCGATGTTGCCGATCAATCTAATTTGTTAGCAGTAAATGCCGCAATTGAATCGGCTAAAGCCGGAGAACAAGGGAAAGGTTTTGCAGTTGTTGCTCAGGAAATAAAAAATCTTGCACAGCAGTCAAAACAAGCAACAATTCAGGTGCGTAATATTTTAAATGATATACAAAAAGCAACAAGCGCCGCTGTTATGGCAACAGAGCAATCAAGTAAAGCCGTGGAAAACGGAGTTAAGCAATCAACACAAGCCGGCGAATCAATCAAGTTGTTATCAAAAAGTGTTAATGAATCGGTACAGGCAGCAACGCAGATTGTTGCATCGAGCCAGCAGCAGGTTGTCGGGATGGATCAAATTGGTTTAGCAATGAACAACATCAATCAAGCCGGAACAGAGAACGCGTCAAGTATGATGCAAGCAGAAAAAGCGGCAAAAAATTTGCATGAGTTAGGTATAAAACTAAAACAATTGGTAGAACAGTATAAAATATAAAGAGTGTGAATATTATAAATATGGAAGATGAAGAGTTTTTAAAACAACTTAAAATAGATTTTCGTGTTGAAGCAGAAGAACACATTCGCGGACTAACTTCAGGTCTGATTGAATTAGAGAAAGCTGCAAAAACCGGAAAGTCCTCTTTATTGATTGAAACAATTTTCCGCGAAGCACACAGTTTAAAAGGCGCAGCCCGTTCTATTAATATGCAGGATGTTGAATCTATCTGCCAGGTTCTGGAGAGCATATTCGGGAAATTAAAAAATGAAATATTCTCCTTAACTTCCGCACAATTTGATCTTATTCATAATGCAATTGATAACGTTTCTAAAATTGTTTCAAGCGGCGGAACAAAAACTCCCGGTAACTACATGAAATTATTAATTCAGCTGCAATCTATTTTAGAAGAAAATCAAGGCGGAAAAAGCGTCGAAACAAAATCAACTGATGTTAAGAAACAATTTGAAGAAACTGCCGGTATTGTTTTATCGTCAGACAATGCGCCTGCTGCAGCAGAATTAGTTGAAGAGAAATCATCACAAATAGAAACTGTAAGAATACTAACGGCAAAATTAGATCCTCTTTTTTTACAAGCTGAACAAATGATTCAATCTAAAATCGCGTTTGCCCAAAGGATTGCCGAGCTGAAGAGCGTAAATGATTTACTAGAACCATGGAAATCAGAATTACGAAAATCGTATGCCCATCTTTCCACAGAAAGCGGAATTCAATCAAAGGAAATAAATGATTGGAACATTGGAAAATTTAATGAGTTGGAAAACAAAATGGCTTCTCTTACTCATGCTTTAGAAAATGATCAGCGTTCACTCGGTCGGATGATTGATGATCACCTTGAATCAATGAAAAGTGTCTTGATGCTTCCTGTATCTACAATAGTTGAAGGGTTGCCAAAACTAGTAAGGGATTTAGCACGCAGTCAAGGGAAAGAAATAGATTTAAGCTTACTGGGGAAAGAGATTGAGGTAGACAAACGGATTCTGGAAGAATTGAAAGACCCTTTGATGCATTTGGTAAGGAACTGTATTGACCACGGAATAAAAAAACCTGACGAAAGGATACGCTTAAATAAACCGCCGCAAGGGAAAGTAAGAATAAGTTTTAATGCGACCGAGAGCCGCCATTTGGAAATTATAATTTCCGATGACGGCGCCGGCATCGCGCTCGATAAAGTTCGTTCAGCAGCTCTCAAAGCAGGCGTAATTACTAAAGATTCTTTAGAGAAGCTAAATGCTCAAGAGACTTTGATGTTAATATTCCAGTCAGGTGTTTCAACAAGCCAAATAATTACAGACATATCAGGGCGTGGATTAGGTCTGGCAATAGTACGCGAGAAGGTTGAAAAACTTGGGGGAACAGTCTCTATAGAAAGTAAACCTGATATAGGAACAACATTCCGTTTAGTATTACCATTAACATTGTCCACCTTTAGGAGTGTTCTTGTACGCATCGGCGAATATTTATTTGCAGTACCTACAATAAATGTAAAACGGGCAGTAAGAGTAAACGGTGAAGATATTAGAACGGTTGAGAACAGAGATACAATAATGATCGACGGGGAAATAGTTACAGCTGTTAATCTTGGCGGTGTATTGGGAATAGGGAATGGAGAAAATATTAAATCAAATAAAAAGAATGATTCAGAATCTCATTATAATTTTCTTCAATTATTAGTTCTCGCACACGATGATAGAAAGATTGCATTTATTGTAGATGAGATTTTAGAGGAATATCAAATCCTGGTTAAAGAATTAGGGAAGCAATTAAGTCGTGTTCGCAATATAAGCGGGGCTACAGTTCTCGGTTCCGGGAAAGTTGTACTTGTAATAAATGTTGCTGACTTAATAAAATCTGCAATGCGAAAAGATGTATCGTTAATTGAATTAAAAGGAAAAGAAAAGGAGACAGCAAAAAAATACAAAATATTGGTTGTAGATGATTCTATTACATCGCGCAGCTTAATAAAGGATATCGTAGGAACAGCGGGTTATTTAGTTGAGACTGCTGTTGACGGTGTAGATGCATTTATGAAAGTTTTGATAGAAGAATTCGATTTGATAGTATCTGATGTTGATATGCCGAGAATGAACGGCTTTGAACTTACTTCAAAAATTCGTAAAGAAAAAAAATTATTTGAATTGCCTGTTGTATTGGTTACTGCGCTTGAATCAAGAGAGGACCGCGAACACGGGATAGATGCCGGCGCGAACGCTTATATAATAAAAAGCAGTTTTGATCAGAGTAATTTGTTGGAAGTAATAAAAAAACTTTTATGAAATAAGCCAATAGGCTATTCTACTGTAGGCTAATAGTTTAACAGTCTATAGCCTGAATAGTTGAAAATGAAACAAAAATATGAATTAAAAATTCTACTTATAAAAAGGTAAATAATAATGATCGATGTTCTTATTGCCGAAGATTCACGGGTAATGCAGCAATTACTAATTCACGCAATTAGCTCAGATCCGATCTTTAAGATTGTCGGAGTAGCTTGTGACGGTGAAGAAGCCATAGAGGCGGCTAAAAAATTAAATCCGGATGTAATTGCAATGGATTGGCAAATGCCGAAATTAGACGGTAAGGAAGCAACACGGATAATAATGGAAACGAACCCGTTACCAATAGTAATTGTTACGGGAAGTATAGCGGCGAAAGATGTGGCTTTTTCATTTTCTATGATTGAAGTGGGAGCTTTGGCAATAGTAAAAAAGCCGCCCAGTGTTGATCATCCGGATTATAAAAAAGATATACAAGAGTTAATCCAGGCATTAAAATTAATGTCCGAAGTGAAATTGGTCAGACGTATTAAACATGACATTCAAAAATATATTCCTTCTAAATCAACAATCGAAAAATCAATTAGAGAAGAAACTGCAATACAGATTGTTGCGATCGGCGCTTCCACAGGCGGTCCTCTTGTAGTACAAAAAATTCTTTCGGGATTACCTAAAAATATTTCAGTTCCAATATTAATTGTTCAGCACATTTCACAAGGGTTCACAGATGGTTTTGTTGAATGGTTAAAGAACACAACTAAATTTCCAGTGCATATTGCTTCTCATGGCGAATTCCCCCTGCCGGGGCATGGTTATATAGCTCCTGATAATTTTCATATGGGAGTAGAAAGCGGCCCTAAAATTGTGCTAAGCAACCATGAAAAGGAAAATGGTATGCGTCCTTCAGTTGCTTACCTTTTTCGCACAACAGCACAAGCCTTCGGCTCAGATGCAGTTGGTGTTTTACTAACGGGAATGGGCCGGGATGGCGCAGATGAATTGAAATTAATGAAAGAAAAAGGCGCTGTTACTTTTGTGCAGGATAAAGAGAGTTCTCTTGTTCATGGTATGCCCGGCGAGGCAATAAAACTTAATGCAGCAACATATATTCTTTCGCCTGAAGATATAACAACAGCTCTTACTGCTTTAATTAAAAAAAATAATGTGGGCATTCTATGAAAGACAAAAAGAATTATGAAAATAATATTGATCAAATCTTAATAGCCGAGGATAGTCCAACTCAAGCTAAACAATTGAAGCATCTTCTTGAGAAGAACAATTATAAAGTTATGTTGGCTAATAATGGTAAAGAAGCTTTAAGACTCATCTCGGAAAACAAACCGTCATTAATTATAAGCGATATTATAATGCCTGAAATGGACGGTTATGAATTATGTAAAGAAATAAAATCTGATGAGAAAACTTTTGACATTCCTGTTATTCTCCTAACATCTCTTTCCCGGTCGGAAGATGTGCTTGAAGGAATTTCCTGCGGAGCCGATAATTTTATAACTAAGCCTTATAGCGAAAGTTATCTTATCTCACATATTAAACAGATCCTTGCAAATAAGGAAATCTACAAAAATGAGAGAGTAAGGATAGGAGTGGAAATAGTACTGGGAAGTAAACGGCGTTTTATCACTGCAAGTCAGCAGCAAATGCTTACGTTGCTTATTTCGACTTATGAAGCGGCAGTTCAGAGAAATGATGAATTGATAAAGACACAATTTGATCTAAAAAAACTTAATGATCACTTAGAAGAAGCGGTAGCGGAAAGAACGACAGAGCTGTCTGCAGAAATTGCTATTCGTAAGCGCGCTGAAGAAGGAATTAAAAAATTAAACCGCGTCTATGCAGTACTGAGTAACATCAATCAAGCCATTGTACGAATTCATGATGTGAAACAATTGTTGCAGGATGCATGCCTTATAGCAGTTGATGAAGGGAAATTTCAGAGCGCCTGGATTGGTATCTTGAATAATAAAACAAAGAAAATTGCGACCTCTACTACTGCCGGTTTAGCAAACAATTTAATAGAAGTAAGTCCTGATCATAATCCTATTATAAATGTAATGCAATCGGGTAAACATTTTATTTCAAACAATATAGCTGCTGACAAAAGTTTAACAGATGCCTGGAAACAGAACTCTTTTTCTTTGAAATTTAGATCCCTGGGAGTATTCCCTCTAATAGTTCTTGGAAAAGTAATCGGCGGCTTTTGTATCTATTCAAATGAGGTTGATTTTTTCGATGAGATAGAAATTAGTTTACTTGATGAAATGGCAACTGATATTTCTTTTGCGCTTGAATACATTCAGAAAGAATCCGAGCGTATACAGGCGGAGAAAGCGCTTCAGGAAAAAGAGAAAAACTTCAAAGATCTGTTTGACAATGCCCCGGTTGGCTACCATGAACTGGATGCCGATGGGCGCATCACGAGGGTTAACCGCACTGAACTCGACATGCTTGGTTATACTGAAGAAGAAATGATTGGGCAATTTGTTTGGAACTTTGTTAGAGACGAAGAAATATTCCATCAGCGTGTTTTGGGAAAAATGGATGGAATATATCCTCCAACAAAATCTGGAGAACGTGTTTATTGCCGTAAAGACCAGACAATATTTCCGGTTTTAACAGAAGAAATAATTCTTCGCGATACGTTGGATAATATCATAGGCATTCGTGTAACTATGCAAGACATCACCGAGCGCAAATTTGCTGAGAAAGCATTGATCGAAGCAAAAGAAAAAGCCGAGGAAATGAACCACTTAAAAAATTGTTTCCTTTCTAATATGAGCCATGAATTTCGAACGCCCTTGGTTTCTATACTTGGATTTGCAGAATTGCTTCAGCAGGAATTAAATGATCCCGAACACCTGGAATTTGTTAAAAACATAATGGAAGGAGGACAAAGATTAAACAGCACTTTAAGTGAAATTTTAGAAATCTCCAAACTTGAAGCGGCAATATCGTTATTTAAATTGCAGCCATACAATCTTGCTGATGGAATTAAAGATTTAGTAAAATCGTTTTTACCTATAGCTCAGTCAAAGCGGTTATTCCTTAAAACAGAACTTAGTGATGCATATATTACTGCTCAAATAGATAGTGAACTATTTGATAAAGCGCTCTTTCATTTGGTGGACAATGGAATCAAGTTTACAAAAGAAGGAGGCGTTTTAGTTACATTGAATCATGAAAGAAAACAAGACCAGGATTGGGCAGTTACGAAAGTAATTGATACGGGCATTGGAATATCAAAGAAGAATTTAAATAAAATCTTTAATGAGTTTCAACAAGCAAGCGAAGGTCATGGAAGAAGTTATGAAGGAACAGGGCTTGGAATAACAATTGCAAAAAAAGTTGTCGAATTAATGAAGGGTCATATAGAAGTTGAAAGTGATGTCGGAAAAGGATCTGTGTTTTCAATCTGGCTGCCGGCAATTCCAAATAAGGATTTGATACATCATCAGGTTGAAGAAAAAAAATTAACCACAATAATTGAACCGCCTACTTCACAAGAAAAAGGATTACAAAAAGTATTAATTATTGACGATAACTCCTCCAACCGGTTGTTTATGAATCATTGTTTAATAAGTTACGTGAAAATAATTGAAGCTGAAGATGGTATATCCGGTATTGCCTTTGCATCAAAGGGACACTTCAAGCTAATCCTTATGGATATAAACCTCGGTGCAGGTATTGACGGTGTTGAAGCAATGCATCAAATAAGAAAAATTCAGGGATATGAATGTGTACCGATTATAGCAGTTACTGCTTACGCTATGTTCGGGGAGAAGGAACGGTTTTTAAGCGGGGGTTTTGATGATTATTTAGCAAAACCTTTTACGAAAGATGATTTAATTAGTTTAGTTGAAAAGTGTCTGGCTAAAGTGAAGAAGTGACATAGTAAAATTATTTTTGTGTCACCCCGCTGGGGCTTTAGGATTTCTTTTATTTGACTTTACTACTAATATGTCGCTGCTCTGCAGCTTTGCAAAGTTTTACATGGTTAATGTTCTAAGCCGCAGAGGTGTGGTATGTTAGTGAATTATTTTCTTAGCCCAGCGGGACGAAATCCTTATAACAAAATGAATAAAGAAGAGAAACTAAAATCCTGAATAGTAAAATATCCATGAAAAAAATTCCGAACTCCGAAGGAGTGACATTATTATAGGGATGATATTACCTGTCCGCCGCCAGGCAGATTTATAACAAATGGCAACACCATAGAATTATTTTTTTCTTAGTCCCGGTAGGGACGAAATCTTTATAAAAAGTATGAACAAAAAGAATAAATAAAATCCCGGAGGGATGACATAGTAACGGTTCATTTTTATTTATTCATCAAATACTCCTATAAATCTTATTTGGAATTCGATCTTTTCTTCACCCCCGATTCATCGGCATTGCCACAGTGTGGAGGTGACATACCCGCCTGCTCGGGCATACCTGCCTGTCCGCCGCCAGGCGGATCCGCCGCTAGGCAAAAGGAAGGATTTGTAGAAAAAACGATTCCTTAAACCCTCCTCTTAGTCCCGGTAGGGACGAAATATTTATAACAAAATGAATAAAGAAAAGAAACTAAAATCCCGAAGGGATGACATTATTATAGTAAAATATCCATGAAAAAAAATTCCGAACTCCGACTTGTCCGCCGCTAGGAGGAAGGAGTGACATTATTATAGGGATGATATTGCCTATCCGCCGCTAGGCGGATTTATAACAAATGGCAACGCCATAGAATTATTTTTTTCTAAGTCCCGGTAGGGACGAAATCTTTATAACAAAATGAATAAAGAAAAGAAACTAAAATCCCGGTAGGGATGGCATAGTAACGGGCGAATCTGTCCGCCGCTAGGCGGATTATAGCCTATTAAAATAAATCAAAATGCACAAACACGTGAGAATTATAATGTTTGTCAGGCAAACACTACATAAGAATCAGCATTTCCCCTATATCCTTTTTACCCTGAATAACATACCTTCTTTTTCTCAATGTAGTCATAACGCTAAAAGAAATGGAAAATGAAGATAGTAATTGCCGATGATTCCGTACTGCTTCGCGATAGAATTAAAGAATCTTTGAAAGATATTAATAATATAGAAATAGTGGGCGAAGCAAGTAATGGAATAGAAGCTTTAGAAATTATTAATGAGAAAATACCGGATTTTATTCTGCTCGATATTCGAATGCCTGGATTGAACGGTATTGAAGTTCTGAAAAAAATAAAAGGAAATTTAAAAAAAGCAAAAGTATGCATCTTCACGAACTATCCGTATTCTCAGTACCGGACAAAGTGTATGGAAGAAGGTGCAGATTACTTCTTCGATAAAAATATAAATTTTCAAGAAGTAAAAAACTTGATAATACAGCTTGCGCAGAAGTGTGCAGGAGTGAACGATGAATAATCTCAAGAATATTGATTTGTTTTCTAATTAGTTGCATCTTAAATTAGTCATAGGTTAGTATCATGACAGAGATTGATAAAAAAGGAAAAATAAAGTCAGATAAAAATCCGTCCCAATCAAAAATCAAATTAAAATCCGCAGATGAAGTAAGTGAATTCGCCGAAAACATAATTAACACTGTACGTGAACCTTTAATTGCCCTTGATAAAGATTTAAGAGTAGTTAAAGCCAGCCGTTCATTCTATGATTTCTTCAAAGTAACTCCCGGTGAAACAATTGGAACGCTTATATATGATCTGGGAAACCGCCAATGGAATATTCCTAAACTGAGAGAACTGCTTGAGACAATCCTTCCCGAAAAAGCGACATTCGATAACTATGAAGTTGAACACGATTTTATTACAATCGGTAAACGCATCATGCTTTTGAATGCACGGATAATTCAGAGAGGATTGGGGAAAGAACAGATAATTCTTCTTGCCATTGAGGACATAACCGAACGTAAGGAGAAGGAACGCAAGGGGTTGGAGGCAGAGATTAGAGAGTCGGAAGAAAGATTTCGAATGGTGTTCGAAAATGTGTTTGACGGTATTAGCATTTACAGTGAAGATCCTGACCCCTTTAAAAGAAAACTTGTCGAGTGTAATGAACAATACGCCGCTATGGCAGGCAGAAGCCGTGAGGAACTGCTCCGGCTTGGAACTTTGGAAAAACTTCAAAAAACACATGACATCACTGCTGCAAATAAGAATCGCCTTGAATTCTTAGAAAAGGGTATGGCATTTCATGGTACTTTCTCGTGGAACCGACCTGATGGGAAAGAAAATGTTATTGAGTTTGTAGGCAGGCATATCACATGGCGGGGACAAACATATACCATTGGCATTGACCGCGACATCACTGACCGTTCCAAACTTCTGGACGATCTAACGAAATTTTCTACCGCTGTTAATCAATGCCCGGTTTCTATTGTTATAACAGACATAAAAGGAAACATTGAATATGTAAATCCAAAATTTACAAAATTAACCGGCTATACTATTGACGAAGTACTTAATAAAAATCCAGGAATATTAAAGTCTGGAGAGCAAACAGAAGAGTTTTACAAGAATTTATGGGATACAATTCTTTCCGGTAAAGCCTGGTCGGGGATATTTCATAACAAAAAGAAAAACGGAGAACTTGTTTGGGAATCTGCAATAATATCTCCGGTTAAAAATGAAGCCGGTGAAATAACACACTTTGTGGCGGTAAATGAAGATATTACAGCGCGGAAGCTTGCAGAAGACAGGCAGGTTTTTATAATAAAAATTTTATCAATTTTAAACAGACCAAATGAGTGGCAGAAAATTATAAATGATATTCTAAGCGAGATAAAAATATTTACGGATTTGGAAGCTATTGCAATTCGTTTAAAAGAAGGCGAAGATTTTCCAAACTTTAACATCGAGGGATTGCCGGCAGATTTTGTTGAGAAGGAAAGAGCTTTATGTTCCAAAAATATAATTGGTGAAATGAGTTATGATTCTAACGGTAAGCCATTATTGAATTGCCTGGGCGGCGATATACTTTTTAAACGTACCGATCCTTCGCTTCCGTTTTTTACAAACGGCGGCAGCTTTTGGACAAACAGCATTACAGAACTGCTTGCAGCTGATACGGAAAAAAAACTTCAACCAACTATCAATAATTGTTTCAATAACCAGGGTTTTGAATCCGTAGCATTAATACCGATAGAGTCCGGGAAAAAAGTAATAGGCTTGCTTCAAATAAATGATAAACGCACCGGCAAATTTACACCGGATATGATTCAATTCTTTGAAAAGATAGGTTCTACAATCGGAATTGCATTTAAGAGAATGCAGTATGAAAAGGAAATAAGAGAAAGTGAAGAACGTTACAAATTTATAGTAGAAGCAACGGAAGATGTTATCTACCGCCTTAAATTTAATTCTATGAAGTATGATTATATCAATCCTGCAATAGAAAAACTAACCGGTTATTCGCCGGAAGAAATAAATGAAATCGGTTTTAAAAATATTGTATCAAAGATTAGTAAATATCACACTGAAAAAGTAAATATCGATCTATTTGTAAAAGACATGGAGCAGGATAGAATTGCCGAGTGGCAAGCCGATTACCAGGTAAAAACTAAAAATGGAAAGTTGATCTGGCTGTCGGACCGTTCATTCCCGTGGAAAGATGAAACCGGCAAAGTGATCGGAAGTATAGGCATTCTAAGTGACATTACAGAACGCAGACAAGCCGAAGAAGAAATAATCAAAGCAAAAGAAAGTGCGGAAGAAATGAGCCGTCTAAAATCCAGCTTTTTAGACAATATGAGCCACGAATTGCGCACACCGCTGATTGGAATACTCGGCTTTGCAGAAGTACTAAAAGATGAGCTGACAGATGAAAATTTAAAGAATGATGCAGAAATAATTTTTGAAAGCGGAACCAGGCTGAAGGATACATTAAACCGGATACTCGACTTAACGAAAATTGAAGCGGAAAAATTTAAAATGAATTTTGAAGAAATTGAACTAACTTCTTACATTCCGAATCTTGTTAAAGTATTTGAAAAATCTGCTGAGGCTGTCGGAATAGAATTAAAAGTAATTACAGGGGACGAATTATTATTTTCTTACCTTGATAAATCCCAATTAAATTCAATCATCGATAACTTGATAAACAACGCTGTTAAGTTTACAAAAAAAGGTTATGTAAAAATTGAATTAAAAAAGACAGTTGACAGCGAACGGGGGAATGTAGAAATCCTGATAGAAGATACAGGCATAGGAATAGCAGAGGAAAATTTAGCAATTATTTTCGAACCATTCAGACAGGTAAGTGAAGGATTGAACAGAAAATTTCAAGGTTCAGGTTTGGGACTTACGCTTGTAAAAAAATATGTTGAGAGAATGAACGGAACTATTACTGTGGAAAGTAAGATTGGAGCCGGCTCAACATTTAAAATACGGTTCCCAATTACAAAATCGGAAATTAAAAAAGCCGGCGGAAGTGAATCAAAAAAAATTGCAGTTGAATCATGGATTAGCAAAAAGCCGTCGGTTTTATTTGTTGAAGACGATATTTTTAGTCAGAAATTAATTAAAACGATAACCGGTAAAATATATGATATTGAATGTACTGAACAGGGTGAAGATGCAATTAAGATGGCAGGTAAGAAAAAATATGATATTATTCTCATGGATATAAATCTTATAGGCAGATTAAACGGTTTTGAGACCACACATGAAATAAAAAAAATAAAAGGCTATGAGAAAACGCCAATAATTGCAGTAACAGCACACGCTAAGATTGGTGATAAAGAAAAAATATTGCTGGAAGGATTAACGCATTATATATCCAAACCATTTTTAAAGAGTGAGTTTCTATCATTGTTAAACGAAGCTCTTATTGCAGTACCCTCACCCTAACCCTCTCCCAACGGAAGAGGGCAACCCACCTCCCAAAGGGACGGGCTTCATGTAGGAATTTGATTAATCAAATTCCTACTTTTAAAATTGCCCCGAAGCCTATCCGCCGCTAGGAGGAAGGATTTATAACAAATGGCAACGCCATAAAATTATTTTTTTCTTAGTCCCGGTAGGGACGAAAACCTGTCCGCCGCTAGGCAGATTTATAACAAATGGCAACACCATAAAATCAATAAAATCCCGGAGGGATGACATAGTAACGGGCGGATCTGTCCACCCCTAGGAGGATTATAGCGCATTAACAAATAAAAAATTCAAAATCCCGACGGGATGATATTATTATAGCCTATTAACAAATAAAAAAAATCCAAATTCCCAAGGAGTGACACAACAATGGCAGGAACATTTTCACAAATATATATACAGGTAGTTTTCGCAGTAAAAGACCGCCAAAATCTTATATCCGGTGCGTGGAAAAATAACCTTTACAAATACATTGCCGGTACAATTAAAGGGAAAGAGCAAAAATCAATTATTGTAAACGGCGCTCCTGATCATATACATGCTCTGATAGGTTTACGTCCTTCCGCAGCTATTTCGAGTTTGGTAAGAGATATAAAAAATAACTCTACCAACTTCATTAATGAGAATAAACTTGTTTACGGTAAGTTTTCCTGGCAAGAAGGATACGGCGCATTTTCATATTCTCATTCGCAAATAAAAACTATTTATGAATATATCTTAAATCAAGAAGAACATCATAAGAGAAAGACTTTTCGGGAAGAATATCTTGATTTTCTAAAAAAATTTGAAATTGAATACAATGATAAATATTTATTTGAGTGGTTAGAATAATTCTGTGTCACCTCTTCGAGGTTTTATTCCCGAGGCTAATAATATTTCTATAATAATTCCACTCCTTCGGAGTTCTTAATATTAATAATACCTGATTTATTAATTGTAATAAAAACAAATCCCGAAGGGATGACATTATTATAGGGATGAAAATATTACATTACAATATGAAACAAATCCCGAAGGGATGACATTATTATAGCAAAATATCCATGAAACAAATTCCGAACTCCGAAGGAGTGACATTATTATAGCCAATTAACAAATAAATAAATTCCAAATCCCGACGGGATGATATTATTATAGCATAAACGATTCCCCCAAACACCCTTCCGAATCCCGCAAGGGATGACATTATTATAGGGATGAAAATATTATATTACAATATGATTCAAATCCCGAAGGGATGACATTACCTGTCCGCCGCTGGCAGGCATGCCCCGTCTCTACTATTGAATTCTGCAGATTTAAAACTAATAAAAGATTATATTTCCTTAAATCGATTTGGATTAATAACTGCGCCCTTCAGGGCGTAGATTAAAAACCGGATAAATAAATAAATGAAAACAATAAATAAAGGAATAAAAATATGATAGACGAAAATATAAAAACTATCCCGCTCTCTTTTGTAAATGCCTATTTAATTAAGGTAGACGGAGGCTTTGTTTTAATTGATACGGGATTACCCGGGCAATGGGAAAAATTGGAGAAAGAATTAATTTCTGATAGCTGCCTGCCCGGTAATTTAAAGCTGGTGATTTTAACGCACGGAGATATGGATCATTCGGGCAATTGTAAAAAACTTCAGGAAAAATATAATGCCAGGATTGCCATGCACCAAAATGATTATGCAATCATTGAAACAGGTTCTTCAGGTAAAAGAAAAGTAAAATCCCTGTCAAGGAAAATCATGTTTGCGCTGATCATTTTTTTAAGAAAATTAAAGAAGAACAAAATAAATCTAAATAAATTCAGCCCGGACATCTTTCTACAGGACGGTCAGAGTCTGCAGGAATATGGACTCAACGCAAGGGTTATCCATTTACCCGGACATACAAAGGGTTCAATCGGTATTTTAACAGACCAGGGTGATTTGTTTGCGGGCGATACACTGGTTAACAGGAAGAAACCGGAAACAGCAGCTATTATAGAGAATCAAACCGATCTTGAGAAGAGTATAGAAAAACTTCGGAAACTAAATATCAGAATGGTATATCCGGGTCACGGAAAACCCTTTCCTATGAATAGCCTAAAATAGACACGGATTACACGGATTAACACGGATAAGCCAATTAACAAACAAATCCCGCAAGGGATGATATTGCCTGCCTGCCTGCCGGCAGGCAGGCTTATCCGCCGCTAGGCGGATTAGTATTACGTCATTCATAATTCATAATAATTCTTAGTCCCGGTAGGGACGAAATCTTTATAACAAATGGCAACACCATAAAATCAATAA